>Ga0316204_10000281_pt1 | contig 209206 bp, 200 predicted proteins | sample 6monrhotite_MG_2_FD_205661 | JGI IMG/M metagenome (GOLD analysis project Ga0316204, IMG submission 205661) | Microbial mat bacterial communities from mineral coupon in-situ incubated in ocean water Damariscotta River, Maine, United States -... | ecosystem: Environmental > Aquatic > Marine >... | reverse complement strand
CGTAGAGATTGAGTACAATGTCCGACGACAAAAAATACCGCCTTGTGACCCGAGCCGACTTCGATGGCGTTGTCGCTGGAGGCCTGCTCATCGAATTAGGCCTCATCGATGATGTGATTTTTGCCGAGCCTAAAGCCATGCAAGATGGCTTGGTAAGCATCACCGCCAACGATATCACCACCAACCTGCCGTATGTGGAGGGCGTACACCTATGCTTCGACCATCACATCAGCGAAACGGAACGTGTCGGCAAACGTGACAATCACATCATTGAGGCTACAGCCCCGTCTGCGGCCCGCGTTGTGTACAATTATTTCGGTGGTAAGGATAAGTTTCCAGCCATTCCCGACGACCTGATGGATGCCGTGGACCGCGCCGACAGCGCCCAGTTCACTGAAGAAGACATTCTCGCTCCGGAACCCTGGACGTTATTGAATTACATTCTCGACCCCCGCACTGGCCTGTCGCGTTTCGAACATTTCGAAATCAGCCATGAACAACTGATGAAAGACATGATGGTGTATGTCCGCCATCACCCGGTGGAAGAAATTCTTGCCATCCCCGATGTCGAAGAGCGTACGCACCTGTATCTGGAGCACGAAGAAAAGTTCGAACTTCAATTGCGCGCCTGCGCCAAGGTTCACCACGATGCTGTGGTGATTGACCTGCGTGATGAAGATTTGGTCTACGCGGGCAATCGGTTCACCATTTACGCTGTGTTCCCAGCCTGCAACGTCTCGATCCAGATGACGAATACCGCGGACGGCAATAAAACGATCATGGCGGTGGGGAAATCCATTCTAAACCGCACCAACAAGGTCAACATCGGCTCGCTCATGCTGGAATACGGTGGCGGCGGGCACGCCAATGCCGGTACATGCCAGGTAGAAAATGACCGCGCGGACGAGGTTCTCAAAGATTTGGTGACCAGGTTGAACGCAACCGCCTAAATCCACTGCATCCAGACGACAAAAAACGGAGCCCAATTTGAGGCTCCGTTTTTTTATGTCCAATTCACGCCAGGACTCACAGGGTTCCTCTGATCGTGTAATTCAAAAGACGCACCACCTGTTCTGGCGTCTGAGCCACAGCCAATGCCGCCCCATTGACCTCTTTCAAGGGGTGGGTCAGTTCCGGATCATGCAACGTGATGAGGGGCTTGCTCATAGCTGCGGCATATCCAGCATCGAAAGCCGCATTCCACTGGCGATACTTATCGCCGAAGCGAACCACCACGATGTCGGATTCTTCGAGTAAAACGCGGGTGCGCAGTGCATTGACCTTAGCACCCTTGTGGTCGGTCCAGAATGCTTGGTCTTCACCGCCAAGAATCTCAACGCCACAGCGGTCAGATGTGTCGTGATCTGTCACGGGTGAGACGAATTCGACGGGAAGCCCCAATTTCTGCGCGCCAGCGGCTATACGCTCGCGCCAATCCGTGTGAATTTCGCCAGAAAGGTAAATGGTCCAGATGCGTTCGGTCATGAATATCTCTTTGTTCCGTAGGTTTATATCTCACCCTAAAGTTGGGTTTGCTCAGGGCACTTGTCAATTCTTTGAAGCTATGAGAGGCTTTGACACAATATGGGGTATATTGAGAAACAATCAGCCATGAAACTTAGCGTCAAAAAAGCTCAAAATGGGGTTTATGCTCTCGCCATAGATGAGACCACCCATACGCTCACTACGCGTGAGCTCAAAACTTTCCTGATGGAAGCTGTAAAAGCCCTGACCCCCGGCGCGGTCTCATCCGTCAGTCCGACCGAAGAGGCCAATGATCTGGCCGAGCGACTCAAGGCAGCAAATGATACCGGCCTACAAAAACTCATCATGAGCGTTTCGGACGACGACATCCTGGTGTTTCTTAAATCGACAGAAAACGACACCATACTCCACGCCAAATTGTTCGATAATATGAGCGACCGCAAGCACAAGATGCTGTCCGAAGACCTGGAATATCGTTTCACTGACGGTATCGATGAGGACCAACTTGGTGCATCCGTGATTCGCCTGATCGAACTGACCAACCAGTTACAAAACGATGGCGTGCTGGAAATCACGCCTTAGTGTTCCCCTCGCAATGCTCATCCCCAAAAAGCCGAGACCCCCAAAATCGGCCGCCCTAATATATATAGGGGTCGGCCCATTTTGAGGGTCCTTTGGGGCTGTGTATAGCCGGACACATCCAGCCAAAACACAAGGAGAAGTCGTTATGCCGCTTCAGTGTCGTTGCTTACCTTTGGCGAACTGACGACAGTGATACCCTTGCGTTTATCCTTGGAGACTTTCACATAGGCGCGTGCACAATGTTCTTCGCAGTATGGCTTGTCCTGAATGGAAGACTTTCCGCAAAAATGAAACTCCGGCGTGCCCGGTTCACCTTCGGGCCAGCAGCACATAGCAGCCGTCAATTCTTCCAAACGCACAACATCACCGGAAGGTCTGTTCGCGGCAACAGGCGCTGGAGCGACAATCTTCTTCGGTTTTTTAGGTTGTGCGGTACTCGCCGATGTCTGGCGGATCGGTGATTGACGCTTTTTAAGCCCCAAACGATGCACCTTACCAACCACGGCGTTTTTCGTTACACCCAGCCGGCGGCCAATCTCGCTGGTGGGAAGGCCCTCTTCCCAATGGGCAATCAGGACCTTAATGCGCTCAGGCGTCCACTCAACGGCACTCATCTCGACTGCACTCATTTTCTACTCCGATTTTCTTTGGCCCGTCCGCCCGATACGCCCCCCTCGGAAGTGCATCTGGACGGTGAATTAGAGCCGAAACCCCATATGATTTGGATGCGACCAGTATGTGCCGCTGAGGCCATAATATCAACATTGAGGCAAAATACACCCACATAGACACAATATCTTGTGGATAAGTGCTCAGCTTCGGGTTGAGGAAGCCCCCGCATCTCGCACCTGCAAAATATCGTTCGCACTGCACCAGAGCGGAGGTATACTCGATCACCCCGAGGCCGCCAACAGGGAAAATCGGGGAAAGCGCGGCACAGCACGTTATGGGCAGAGGACATGGGGATATGAGCGACAAGCCGACCCTCGATCAATGGGAATATCTGGCAACGAAAGAGATGAAGGGCAAAAGTCCCGAAGACCTGACATGGCAAACGCCTGAGGGCATTGCCGTCAAGGCGCTCTATACCGCTGCTGACCTAGAAGGTCTTGAACAAGTGAATTCCCTGCCCGGCCTTGAACCCTTTATGCGTGGCCCGCGCGCCACCATGTATGCCGGGCGCGCGTGGACCATCCGTCAGTACGCCGGGTTTTCGACCGCGGAAGAGTCCAACAAGTTTTACCGTGACAATCTCAAGGCCGGTCAGAAAGGCCTATCGGTGGCCTTCGATCTTGCCACCCACCGCGGTTATGATTCCGATCACCCCCGAGTGACCGGCGACGTGGGCAAGGCTGGTGTTGCAATCGACAGCGTCGAAGATATGAAAATTTTGTTCGACGGCATTCCGTTGGATGAAATGAGTGTGTCGATGACCATGAACGGTGCCGTGCTTCCGGTTTTGGCGGGCTATATCGTCGCGGCGGAAGAACAAGGCGTCGATCAGTCCAAACTGTCGGGCACCATCCAGAACGACATCCTCAAAGAGTTCATGGTGCGCAACACCTATATCTACCCACCCGAACCCAGCATGCGCATCGTTTCCGACATCATCGGCTACACGTCCGAACACATGCCACGCTATAACTCGATTTCCATTTCCGGCTACCACATGCAGGAAGCGGGATCGACGTGTGTACAGGAATTGGCCTATACCATCGCCGACGGCATTGAATACGTGCGCACAGCCATCGCATCCGGCATGGACATCGACAGTTTCGCCCCGCGCTTGTCGTTCTTCTTCGCCATCGGCATGAACTTCTTTATGGAAGTTGCCAAGCTGCGCGCCGCACGTCTGCTGTGGTCGGAACTGATGGAACAATTCGATCCCAAGGACACACGGTCCAAAATGCTGCGTACACATTGCCAGACCTCAGGCGTGTCGTTGACGGCGAAAGATCCCTACAACAATGTGATCCGCACCACGGTCGAAGCCATGGCCGCCGTGTTGGGCGGCACCCAAAGCCTGCATACCAACTCGCTCGATGAAGCGTTGGCGCTGCCGACGCCGTTTTCGGCCCGCATCGCCCGCAACACCCAGTTGGTGCTGCAAGAAGAAACCGGCATCACCAAAGTCGTCGATCCGTTGGCAGGCAGCTTTTATGTGGAAAGCTTAACCGATGCCGTCGCCAATGAGGCACGCAAACTGATCAAGGAAGTCGAGGACCTCGGCGGCATGACCAAAGCCGTGCAAACGGGTCTGCCGAAAATGCGCATCGAAGAAGCCGCCGCACGCAAACAGGCGCGCATCGATAACGTGGAAGAGGTCGTGGTCGGCGTGAACAAATACACGCTGGACAAAGAAGACCCGATTGATCTGTTGGAAGTCGATAATTCAGCTGTACGCGACTCACAGATCGCACGCCTGAACAGCATTCGCGCCAGCCGCGACCAAAGTGCGGTGAACGCAGCGCTGGGTGCTCTGCGCGACGCCGCCAAGTCCGGCAAAGGCAATCTGTTGGACCTCTCCATTAAGGCCACCCGCGTGCGCGCTACGGTAGGCGAAATTTCCGATGCACTGGAAGACGTCTACAGCCGCTACCAAGCCACCACCCGCACCATCACAGGTGTGTACGGTGCGGCGCTGAAGGGCGACGAAGCCTACACACAGGCCCATAATGAAGTCGAAGCCTTTGCCAAAGAACGCGGCCGCCGCCCGCGCATGCTGGTTGTAAAAATGGGCCAGGACGGGCACGACCGCGGTGCCAAAGTGATCTCCACCGCGTTCGCCGATTTGGGCTTCGAGGTCGACGTCGGTGCGCTGTTCCAAACGCCCGGCGAAGTCGCTCAGGAAGCGGTGGAAAATGACGTCCATGTGATCGGGGTCTCGACCCAGGCCGGCGGGCACAAAACATTGGTGCCCGACCTGATCGCAGAGCTGAAAAAACGCGACGCCAACGACATCGTCATCGTCGTCGGCGGCGTGGTGCCGGAACGCGATCACCTGTTCCTCAAGGACGCCGGCGTCGCCGCCGTGTTTGAGCCCGGAACCCACATCCCTACTGCGGCGTGTGAGGTGCTGGCATGTATCAAGGCGATGCGCAAGACGAGGTAAATCACCACACCTCATCAGACAAAACTGCGCCTCCAGCATGGGTGCCGTTTTTTTGTTTGTTTATCTGACGTTTCCTAGGAGCACTATTAAGTGATGACGATCCACAATGCACTACCTATAATCACCTAATGCGCCATCTTTGAACCGAACCAAATTTATAGGATTGTTGTACTGAAACCGCTATACGTACTTATCTTAAGCTTGAGTGTCTCGGGATGCCAAGCGACGAAGGGGGCGCATACAACAAGCGGGCAATATCTTGGTGCTGAATCAAAAAAAAGCATTACCATTGAAGAAACCAAGTTGTCCCTTCCTACTTACCTTAAGACAAGGTTAAACAAAATTGTCGCGATCGATGTCGGCGTAAATCGGTATAGCGAAAAACTCTATGGTAATGATTATTACTTTCGCATGGAGCAACTGTACCGTGGTTATTTCGATACCAGAGGCCAGGGTAACTTACTGACATTTGCCAAGAAGATAAAAGATGATGATGGCAGCACTATCCCCGTGGATACGATACAGTTCACCAAAAAAAACAGCATCAAATATGGAACATTTACATCCAATAGCAACAAACCATGCTTGCTTGTCCGTTTGGCCATCGGGAAAGCCACAGACGCAAAAAAAAGCGACGCCATTATCAATGGAGTGATCTGCGGCAACCCGGGTGATAACCTAGACAAAACCATCGCTGAAATATTGCCCGAGATTGCAAAAATAAAGATGTTTTAAAGAGAAACTCATTTCACCGACTGGAGCACTGTTACTGCCAAGGCTCTTGCTGACTATTAGGCTATCTACTCTTTCCAGCTCTTCACCCCTTTTTCCACCGTACGCCCAACCACATAACCGCCGACGCCGAGTTTTAGGAGATCCCACATATCGGGGGGGATATCCGCCGCCGGGGTGTTGAAGATCGGCACGATGATGTAATTGTTGGCGATGATGATGCCGAACATCACCATCAGCAGCGGTCGCCAGTTGCGTTGCAGCCAGCTTTCGCCCTGCGCCTCGGCGACGATGATGCTCGCCGCCGCTTCCAGTTCCTTCAGGTTGCCGGACAGTGCCTGTTCGCTCAGGCGCGATTTGATGAGGCTGGCCTGGTCTTTGTCTTCGACCGTCTTGTCGATAACACCCAAAAGGCCTGTCAACAGCGGGCCGATGATGGCGGGGAACATCGCATTCTCCTTTGTCTATTCAACGTCATTGTAGAAAAGGTGCCGACCGATCTCTGCCGAGGCTGGACGCCCTCGTGACCATGGCGGATTGGCATCTTGGGTGTGATAGTGCATCGCGCCCCGTGTGGGATCTTGCAAGCAACCCGAAACCGCGCGCCGTGCAATGCGCAGGCAAACGTCAAACACCCGGTGGCCCGGCTCAACATTCTCGATTTTGGGGCGATTGGGGTCGTTTTCATTCCAACAGGAAAATTGCCAGGGCTTTAGGCACACCTGTTCCACCGTTTCGCCCCACCAATACCCGCCACGCTTTTTTGCTCGCGCCACACGATTCAAGATCACGCAGGCGACAGCTTCCTTGCCGCGCACGCTTTCGCCACGGGCCTCGCCATAGATTGTGCGCGCCAAAACATCGACGTCCCGTTTACGCTTGGTTTCAGATGTGATCATTTCACACCTCCCGCACGCTCAGTACGGGTGAGGTCGAGCTTTTCTTCGATACGGATCAAATGCCCGGTTAGGCGTTCTTCAACATCACGCAAATAAGAAATTGAGACATAGCTTTTCGCCACATCAAGCTTATAGGCGTCGAGATTCTGACGCAGACGCGCAAGGCCGACATCGGCTGCATGACGCACTTGATCTATCTCTTCTTGGGCCGCACGGTAATTCCGCCATCCGATCCAAAACAATCCCGCCAGGGCGGGTAATTCTACGGCCGATATCCACCATATGATATTCAAGCCCGATGCTATTTGCATGAGGATTTCCTTTATGTGTTGAGTTGGCAAAACAAAAACCCCCGTGTGAACGGGGGCTAATGCGTAGGTATTCGGCCTCAAAGATCGAACGTTGTTTTGGCCGTAAAGGCCTGTCCGCCCCCCGACCACTGCTTGCGTCGCGAGGGCGGTTGAGCGTTCGGGTTCCGCGGTAGGCGCACAGGTTCAGACAGCAAGCACCCAGAAACCGCATCAAGGCCATCGTCGGATGCCTTGGACGCTGGGCGCCATTCGCGCATTTCCGTGATAAACGGCGTTGCCTGCACGCTTTCGTGCACATAAATGCGCCCTGCCGCCAAGGGGGCATCGAAGGCTTCGAGGATGCGACGGTCTTTGGCCACACTGGAATACTTTTCCAGGACCGCACACACGACACCCTGATTTTCCAATTCCCGGCGTAACAGGCCCGGCAGGAATTTACCGATGCCGTTGGTTTCCAATGTCAGCGATGGTAGATGCAGATCATGAACGAACGCCACCGCCACGCGGCACAGCTGTTCAGCTTCCGACACCTGATCGGTAAGCTTGGGGTCGTGGGTCATATACTTGATGCGGTGCAACCAATAGCGTCCGTCTTCGGATGTATATACACACGCGACCACGGAGCTGTCGCCACGTTCGGGAGCGCCAAAGCTTGGGTCCCACCACGCACTGGCGGACACCAGTTTCTGACCGCCAAGGCTGAGGACTGCTTCGCTGTTCATTTCCGCATAGATCAACTCGTCATCGTAAGGAACCAAAAGGTCTACATCCAGACGCCCTTCCGCGATATCAACGGCTTCCAACAACATTTGGCTGCGAAACTTATTTGGCCCCGTGCGACGACGAATGGAGTCTATTTTTTTGGCTGAAAAGCGTTCCGGCCACCGCGAAATTCCATGGGCGTCATAGATCGGAATTTCCAAGCGCTTGAATCCTGCCAGATATGGCAGGTCCTCACCCACATCACGGCGCGGAGACTTGGCGTAAATGGTGTAGAACGTATGCGGTGTACCGACATAAAGCTGCAAACCGCCCGGAACCAGAACATAATCGATTTCGTCAAGACGCTCGCGCAAGTCTTCCCGCTTTTGCGATGTATCCGAGGTGTTGGGTACTTCGACATCGTCACAAATCACCACATCGGCACGCGACCCCGTGATATTTGCGACGATGCCCTTGGCCAGCATGGACGGATCACGCAGTTCGCTTACCCGGTTGACGGTAAACTGATCCGATGCCCATTGATCACGGTTTTTGGGTTTAAGGTCCGCACAAACAGGATGGCGTTCTATGATGCGTTTGACGTTGCGGGTCATCTTGCGCGCCAACGACAAATCCGCGGCTAGAACCATGATCCGCAAACTAGGATCGATCGCCAAAAGCCAGGCACAAAAAAGGCCGACCAAAGTCGACTTGCCGGAATTGCGAAAAGCCATCAGCAGCAATTCGCCATCTCTGTCTTGCCAGCTGTTTTCCAGCCAAGCGGTGATCTCCTTATGGTGAGTGGGGGTGGTGAGGTTTTGATCTTTGTTCCATGTGGCGACAAAATCAGCGAAGGTTGGGGGTGATCTCTCGTTCATTCTCACACCCGCTCAACTTGCGGTGAACGACATGGTCGGTCTCCTTGTTTATTTCAATGAAGCTTCATCGGGCTGTATTTTCGGTGGGGCCGCTGGGCTGACCGATCATCATATATAAGTTGGTCCCTGTAAAAGACGATGGATGAACAGTTCCGTCGCGCCCCTTCATCCCCATCGATGTGAAATCGAGACGGTTATAGAGGCTTGTCTCTGCTGCGGAACTCTCCGCAAAGACTGTCTCTTTGACAGGGTTCCCCCGTGACCGAGAGGCATCCCAGATATTCCAGTTCGCAACGGTGTCGGCCTTATGCAACATCCAGACAGGGCTGATGTTTTCGTTGAGAAAGGGGCCATCGCTGGAGGCGTTGCCAAGGTATGAACCAATTTTGATGCCGTCACATGGGGCAAAAATATAAGCAACATACGTCGATGTATTCTGGTTCATGCCCGTGCTTGTGCCGAGTGTTATCAGCGTTGAAGTCGGTTCTGTATTGTTCCAGTACCCCACATTGGCGATAGCTGCGACACCGGTATTGAATTGCGTGGATTTTGTTGCGCCGATGGCGGAATGATACGTCTGCCAATAGTCTACAGCGTCACTAAGTTTCTTAATAATAATGAACCCCGGCTTGACCCCAAGCGAATGGGGAAGGCTCGCACCCGCAACACCGTTGCCGGTATAAGTCACAACAGACATCTTGAACATGGCGCTGTCGTTATATATTTCACCCGAAGGCGTGACCGTCTCGCCAAAGCCCCACGTCGAGGCGGTCTTGGGCAGGGAGGCTCCGAATGTAATGTAGTTTTGCCCCAACGCATTATAAATTGCATTTGCTGTGTATATACGAAATTGATCGAGTACCCCGGCTGAACCAAATCCGTCCGAGGCAAACCCGGCTGGCCCTGATTGAGCGGCGGTGAGATTCGACGCCAACGCATTTGTGACGCCCCTTAACTCATCATGTATATAGTGGTCAGCAATCGCTGACCTATTCTTCCCCCATACAAAATTAGGTTGAAATGTGCCGCCCCATACAATATCCGTTCGTTGTGTAGCTGCACCGTTTCCAACATATTTTAATGCCCTAAAATGATTATCAATACTGTCTGTAATTTTAGGTAGGTTGTCGGTGCAAATAGACTTGTGCCCTGTCGGCGCTGCATACACCCAATCACTTTCCGCGAAGGCGACTACCGCAACAGACGGGGCACCATAAAGACCAGAACACGTAAGGTAAGAACCTGCGGCAATTGGAATTGCACCTTGGCTGACATTGTTTTTGTAAAACGTAATCGTAAGGGCGTTAAAATCAACGGCAGTCCCAATAACATCAGCCGTTGTGTAACTGGCCCCGTATGCTGAGTTGACGTTATTGACAGTTTTTTGTCCATCGGATTTGTAGAAATAGCCGTATAAAACTGCATTGGCGGCAGTCCGCCATATACCATCATTGGGCGTAATACCAGCAGCCCACCCCCCACTCCCTACATTTGAGATGAGTGTTTCCCAGTACCATTTACCCGCATTTAAGAGGATAGACCCGCGTGCCTCTTCAACAGCGACCGTGCTGCTCGTCGTAGAGGTGCGGTTTCCGTTCGATAACGAATGGTATGTTGCGGCACCGTCCAGCGGATTAAACACGTCGTAGACATTCGTCGGCGTAGACGTGACTTGCGACAGACCCGTTGCCGATGTGGCCCAGTGATTGCCGTTGCCACTTATATCGGCCCCCAGATCAGCGCCAAGGGTACCAACGCCCGCAATTGCAAAATCGAGATGAAACCCGTTTGCGCCATAGGTGCCCAAATATTTCTTCGCAACCCAATTGCCCGTTGTAATGTCGAACTTACCAAAATCTGATGGCGTTAACGCCTGTCCATCGACAATAATGGTCTCGGCCAAAGGTCCACTATAATATTGAGTGGCGATTGTTGAGTTCCCGAGGTAATGCAACGCGGTAGAGTTCATATTTGTAGTGGCGTTCAATACTGGGTATGCGGTGCTGGTGAACGCCGTCACTTGAGTGCCGTTTACATACAGCTTCACTCTGTCGGATGCGATAGCTTGGGTCGTGTCAACTGCCAAAACGATATGGTAATAGGCGCTCCTATCTCTAAAGACATTTCCGACTTCTAAAACAGAAGCCCCGCCAAACCCAAGCGTCATCGTTTCGTTCAAGTTGAACCGAAAATAATCATATGTCACGGTGTTGACCCAGAATAAGTCCTGGTAAACCCCAAAATTCGACGGTGATACCCAACTAGAGTATGTCCACGTTTGTTGATTTCCGGCCACACCCGGAGTCCGCGATAAGTAACCCGTTGAGCCATCGAACAAAGCGGCATATTTGATGCCATATGATTTCATAGAAGCAATAAGGTTTGGTGCGAGAAGCATACCCATTATGAAAGTTTCCCTGCCAAAGTGAAACGCGCGCCACCGCCCGCAACTGTCGTGCCCGTCTGCGTGCATTTAAACGTCAACCGGTCACCCGCTATAATCACTGTAAAATCGTTACTTGGTGGGGTGCCTATGTTGGCTCCACTTGCCACTTGTGGCTTGGCCGAAAAGACGCTCGTACCGTTCTTTTCAACATCAAAAATCGCAGCGGCACCTACAGGCGCAATGTCCATGTAGAGCTGTGCGCTGGTGATTGTGAAGGTGCGTGGTGCGACCAACTCACCATAGCTCTGCACGGCGATATCTTCGGCCACCATGGTGCTACCGAACCCGGCCGCAAAGGCAATATCGAATGGCCTGGCGCTGTCATGCAGATCCACCACGTTCACAGGTGCGGTGAGCCCCACACCAGCTGCAAACCATGTGTTGGGTAAAGCCGTGGTATCGAGTGTCAGAACCGATTGTCCATACGGGACGAAAAACTGCCATGTCACAGCGCCATTGATGGTGTCTGTACCGCTCACATTTACGATCACGGCGTTGCTGTCTGCGGATATCTTTGCTAACGCAATGCGGAAGCCATCCGCTTCAACAACCCCTTGCGGCAAAGTCACTGTGACCGGTCCACCGGATGTGTCGATAAGAAATTGCTTTCCATCCTCCGTAAGCGACACAGCAAAGTCGGCCAACTTAGTTTCATTGGTCGCATACATATTGCTGGCGGCAGCCGTTTGCGCCGTCGTCGCGCTACTTGCAGCACTAACTTGTGACGCTGCAGCCTCCGTTGCACTCAGCGCTGCACTTGTGGCGTTGACCTGTGCCGTGGAAATTTGCTCGATGCTCGGCCCATTGACCAAACCAGACGCTGTCCCGTTCCAGACAATGGCGGTGTTCGCCGATGGTGATGGCAACACCGTGTCCACACTCGCTGATTCAGTGATCGCCATCTGAACTGAGCGAGCCTGGTCATCAGAGACCTGTTGCAAAGCCGCCGTCAGGTAATCAAGTTCGTCATTGATCACCTGGGAACGGAAGGCACCGGATTCCTGAAAATCACTGGTGCGCTGAATGGCCAAACGGCGGGCAAGCGTCACGGTAACGCCGCTTAGCGGCGGGACATCAAAATCAACCGTACCGCCCGTACTATTTCCTGCACCAACGACCGTATAACCAACACTTTGTTTGACCGCCTCGACATAGACCTCCATATCCACAACTTCGAATATGGGAAAGGGATATATGAATTGAACTTGCACACCGTCAGCCGTGTACTGAATACGCGGGCTCACGTCGCCAATTTGAATATGAGATGCCATGGATTTCTCCTTTTAGAACTGCCTATGAAGAACCAGGATCAATCCCAGTCCTTGAGTTTCTGCAAACTGCCGCTGTCCCCGAATAAATAGTCGGCGGACGTTTTCCCGCTTTCCTTACCTGGGCTGAGGAAGCTCGCCTGATTTTGAGAAAAGCTGTTTTGAACGCTGGCCACTTTTGCACCGTACGCAGAAGCCTGATTGTCAAGCTCCTGCGTGGTCTTTGCCTGCAAACCATTTAAAACCGCCCCAGAGGACCCATCGGCAGGGCTAACCCCGCCAGATGCAAATTTTGCACGCTGTGTCGCTGAGGCCTTGGCAAGTGCATCTTGGCGTTCTTTCGCATCGACGGACTGCTGGCGTGCGAGTTCATCCACACGCATTTGATAGCCCGAAGCTGCACCGTTATCGGCTTTGCCTTTCGAACTCATTTGAGACTTCAGTAAGCTCGCGCCCCCTAGCGCAAGGGTGGTCGTACCGCCCATGTCGGTTCTCCTTGATATGAAATGTGAAAAGTGGCTCAGCCGTTCAGGCTGATTTCGCTCGCGACAGAGAGCAATACAAAGGGTAGCGGTGTATCTTGTTCGATCCGCCACAACGGCGCGATGCCCCCCTGTCGCCAACCGAATGCCCGCACGGTCTTGTCCCCAGTAAACGGGGCAATGACTTGGTCCAGGACACCTTGGCCAAACCGCTTGAAGGGAACATCCTGAAAGCCACCGCCCACATCAAGGCGTAATGACGCGGTATCGCGCACCCGGAACGTAAACGAGATGGGGCGGATGTGCCCCCCCTGCGTTCCGCCCTTGACCGATGCGACGGTGGGTGGCAGAGGTTCGATAACGTGGGCATAAGCCAAGCCAACCTCAACAGCCGAGACGGGAGCCGCCAGTGTGATCGCCCCCCCTGTCACAACATATTCACCCAGAGGCACACCATCGCCCACCACTTTGACGGTTTTTCCCTCAAGGTGATCGAGGTTGCTCCATGTTGTTTTCGGCACAACGTCAGTACCCTTGAGACCGGAGTCAACGTTGAACGTGGCATCGAACACTTCTATAAAATATTTATCCGGGGCGCGCTTGACCAAAACGTAGACTTCCGTGTCCACCAACGCGACGGACAAGAACACCCCGTCGGTCACTTGCCGTGACCAAGCGGTCACTTTTTCGCGGCGGAACAAGGTGAGCGATGCGATAACGCCATCAGACATCACAATGTGCAGGTGACGCCGGGTTTTATCATAATCCTGGTCCAGCGGAGTGTTGACCATATGACGTGCCAGCAAGGCCAGGTCCCCGGCTTGATATGCCTGTTCCAAATCCGTGAACAAAAACTCTCGCAACTCATCCCCCGCACGCGACACAAACAGCGTTGCGCCATCCACATCGCATGGCGAAACCGTGCGGTTCAAGGGTGATCCGACGCGGGTCTGGCGGTGCAATTGAATCAAGCTTGGCGTCAACGGATCACCGGATACCGTCCATTCCGCACCGGACGTAAACACCTGCAAATGCCGCCCGGAAAACAGTGCCCGGATGGCGTTGACCTGATCTGACAAAATAGCGAATTCAATCGCTTCGTCATCTAGGCCAGTGCCGAGGTCAAAGTTATATATATCAGCCGATTTCGACATCCACAGCCGATTCGGCAAATCTCGCGAACCACCAAAGACCAGACGATCTTGATGAAAACACACCGCCACCGGCCAGCCACGAACATCTGAAAATGCCTGTTCTTCCCAATCTTTAGTCGCTGCAGTGGTGGTCAATGTCGCCTTAACCACAGCCGTGACATGGGTGGCATCCGTGAACACCGTCACCTCGACCTCTTTGCCTTCGATCCGAAAACGTTTGCCGACATGTTCTACGACAAACACATCGGCTGATGCGGTTAACGTTATGGTACCTGTCGTGGCGCTGGCCTGAAGGGTAGATGCCTCGTCCGCGAACTTATGGTGGGGCTGGTAAAGGACTGTGTCTTTTTCATAGTAAACCCAATCCGAAATCGACCATGCACCCAACTTATCGCGGGTGAGTTTTTTAGGCGGCACATCGGGATGTGTAACAAATAACGTATCCGCACTCTGCACCCAATTGATGTTTTTGATTTGGGCCAAAGTCCACGGTGCCGGGGTGATCGTCGTCAATTTAGCACCATCTTGAAACACATCTACTGCAGCCTCTCGAAACACCAGCAAATAAACCTGTGCGGTGTTGAATTCGAACGACACCAGGCGTGCGTCGCCCGGTGTCGTGTCGACATAGCGCAGCCCTGTGCGGCGATAAACCCCACCCGTTGGCATAACGAAGATGTTGGTGAGATTTCCGGCGCCGTTGTCGTAAGCGGTCAGATCACCTCGACCGGCCAACTCCATCGACACCTCGCCTGCCGTGAAGCTGGTTTTGAAGGTATTGATCCGGGCCATCAGTAGCGCACTCCGACCAGGGTGTAGTCCTCAAACGCCTGCGGGCTTTCTTGCATGGCATCAATCATTTTGGCGCGCTTGAATTCCGTTTCCGCGACCTTCAGCAACGCTTCGGATCGGCTGGTGCTGTCGGTCAAGGGAATGCAGAATTCCGCAGACAACCGCGCGATCAAGGTTTGATCGAAGAACGGTGGAAACTCACTTTCCAGCGGTCGGAAGATATACGTCAACACCACTTCGGACGCATTGGTGTGCAAACGCCGCTGATGGATTCGGTAATCCAGACCGCGCCCACGGCCCGCCCCCGCCGAAAGTGCGCGCAGAAAATCCGTAGGCAACTGATACGCATAATCATAATCGGCAACCGGCGGCGCTTCCAACTGCGGCAGCGTCACCTGCGCGGTGGCGAAACTCCACGGGTTGGACGACAACAACGCATCACGCACCGGCTCATACAAATTGCCCGCGACTTCAGCCTCCGCCGTACCCTCGTCGAACGAGGTGATCGACCGACACCCGGTCTTCAACAGCGCGCGCGAACACAGCGCGATGGAACTCAATGCCATAACGTTCTCCTTTGATTTAAATTTTTGCTTGTTCACTTTAGGCACATAAAAAAATGGGCCCTCGTGAGAGAGCCCGCTGGCTGGGTAGTTAATAAACCCAATTGCTTGAGTTTATTCCTTAACCTCGAAAATGATTTTGCCATCCCGGTTGACCATCCAGGGCATTAGCAGAGGAGGAGGCCAAGAAAAGTGCCATTACGGCACCAACTACCCCGCACATCCGCGACCAACAACTTAGCCGTATCGTTTTACTTACGGACTGAGAAGCATATTCACAGGTGCTAGAGATCATTTTGCTTACCGGTGGAAAGTACGGTTGTTCAGACAGTGGATACGCTACGATCTAAGTGACCCATAATTGCATCACCACCGATCATTGTCATCTTCGCTTTTAGTTAATGGGTTATAACTCGGTGATAGGAAATTTCGTTTCTGGCGTCTGCCATTCATTTCCATGAGAGTTCCCGTGGCTCCTATTGCGCCCCCCAGTGCATCTTTTCTTGTATTGGCAACACCCTGCAGGGTCTGCCCTCCCTTAATTTGTCCTTCAAATCCGATGGCATCGCCTAGCGCTCGCCAGCTTCCTTTCGTGCCAAAAGTGTTGTTATAACTCGCACCTAAATTATTACCATTATGTTTACACCCCATTCGGGCGCCTCGTAATGGCCGAGCGCCTTGAGCACGGATTTTATCTTCACAACGTCAAGCGGTGCGGCGCTGGTATTCACCGCCAAGGTCTTTGAGCATTTGGCGATGGGGTGGGCAAGCATAAGAAACCTCCTGCATACGAAATAAAATAACGCAGACGGATAAAGGGGGCGCGCCCTTTGATGGACGCGTCCCCTTCCCGCTTGATGCCGATTAGTCCAAATCGGTCGTACCGACGGCAGTCATATCAGCGACGTCGACCACGCCGAGGGCGTTGGCGTTGACCAGGTAGAACCCGGACGACGGCACGCCATCGGTGTCGGTGTTGGCGATGATGATATCGCCAACCCGCAACATGTCTGATGCGGCATTGAAATAGCCCGTGGTGTCCACGTCGATGGCCAGATCAATGGTGGTGAAATGCCACAGCGTGAAGCCGTTGGCGTAAGCGAGAACGCTCAGGTCTTTGGATGCATAAGCCATTCGGTCAGCTCCTTTAAACTTCGAGGCAGCGCATGGACACGACACCGGACGTGTCGATCAGGCCCGCGCCCTGGCTCATGGAGTTATTGACGAAATGCGCGGCGCGATCGCCGTGCCAGGTGATATCGGTTTTCACGTCCGCGCCGACACCGTGGCCGATGGCGGATTTGTGATACCAGTAGCAATAGCGGATGTTGCCCGCATCCTTAGTAAGACCGGAATGCGGGGTCCACAACGCACCCAGCCAACGTTTGGCCTGGGTGCCTTTCCACGGCAGTTCGTCGTCACCGATGTATTGGCTGTCGGCGAATTCCTGAATGCCCAACAGATCCGACCATTGTTTCCAGCCGACCACGGCGAAGCGGTCGCCATCGTCGGGCACGTCGGCCTCGCCGAGCATTTCAAACCCGGCCAGAACCTTAGCCTTGGTCAAGCCATCCACGCCGGTACCGGCGAAGTTGGTGGACTTGTCCATTTCGGAAATGATCAGCTCGTCGGTTTTGCGACCCAATGCATAAGCACCGGCGCGCGCCACCACTTGCTGTTCGTTGATGTTGGTTTTCAGTTCGTCCAACTGATCGACCCAATCGCCGGCGTAGTAATCATACAAGCTGATTTCCACCGGGGTGTGATCGACGTTCATCACCGGCACCTTGCCGTGGCGGGCCTTGGTCGAGGCCGTGCCCTTGCCGACTTTCTGGAAAGTCGTGGTGGACCCGATGATGCTGTCCTTGGTGCGCACGGTGTTGCGCAACTTGGATCCCATCTGCTGATACTGCAAATGGACTTCCGCCTGAAAATGGCGGACGAATGACTGTTCGACGGTCGTCGACATGTCTGTCTCCTTATAAGTTGATATGGATAAGTGCGCGCCGTTCGCGGGTTATGGCAGGCCGCCCGGAAAATGGTCCGCCGCCCGCAAACAGGCACGCAAAGCCCCACCGGGCCGCGCACGAAAAAGCCGGGCTCTCAAAGAGAGCCCGGCCCAAAGCGTGCCCGGTTATCCGCCGGGGTGAATAGTGGACTTTGGATTAAGTCACAAATGTATCCTTTTCCAGCCGCCCCATTAGGACGACGTGTATAATGTCACGTTCACCGCGCCAATCACGCCAAGCGTCCCGCTGGCCGCAAGTTCTGCGCTAACCGCATTGCCAGGTGTGCATTTCAATGGCGCATCGGCAAAGTTCAAATCAATCCCATTGTGAACGTACCAGCGCCCGATTTCCGTGGCGCCATCCTTTAGAACCAAAAGCGCACCCCCCACCGGGGCCGAAAACCCACCGGACAGGCTTGTGATGTAGTGATGCTTTCCGCTGACAGCACTATGCGTTGCCGTCACCAGGGCGTTGTCGGCGTTCGCGGTTGCGATTGCACCTTCCGGCCGTTTCGCACTGTAATCGTCATTGATGTTGGTCATGGTTTAACTCCTGTTGAATGGAAATGATGCCCGCACCCCCTGCCAAGTCGGCATGAAAAAACCGAGCTCTCAACGAGAGCCCGGCCTAAAACACGCGGTTGACCGCATGGGGCGGAAAGGGGGTGGTTTGAAAATTACCTAATGAATGACGCCCCGACGGCTCTTGCACCGCCGGGGCAACGACTATACGCTCGCGTTATGATGGATGCTTTACGCAACTTATTAACGTCCTTTATCTTCGCCTTGCTCCTGAGCCCTGCCACGCTTACGAACGAAGCTCAGGATAACCAGAGTTACGGTCACGCTATGATTAATCTGCTTCGCAATAGTCTGTTTATTCTTACTGTGTTTCTGATGCCGTGTGCTGCCATGGCGGCGGACACGAGAAGCGAGTTGGAAACAGGCCTCGCCGCACTTAAATCCAAAGATTTCCCAGAAGCCATACGCAACCTTTTACCCTTGGCCGTCGAAGGTAACGCCGAAGCGCAATTTCAAATTGGTTTGATGTATTATAAAGGTGATGGGCTTCCCAAAGACCGATGCGTCGCGGTGTCCTGGCTAGAGAAAGCCGCTCGTCAAGCCCATGCGAGAGCTGCGATGTTCATGGCGTTCTATTTCTCTCTTGGAGGACCCGTTAAGCGAGATGATGAACTGGCTTACAGATGGGCATCTCTTGCCCATAAGCTTGGTCATGCGCAAGGGGAAAGCCAGATGTTCGTTTTCGGCCACGACCTACCCCAAGACAAAAAAGATGCCATCGACCAGGACATGAAAGCTTGGGACCCCGCCCAACTCCCTCAGACCGAATACTTCTTTATCGATGAAAGTGCCCTGCAGCCTTTGGACTATTACCAGGAATTCATCAAGCGAACCGGCCTAGGCCCCTGTCGATAATACAACCCCATCAGTTGGATGGATAGGCGAGCATGTGCTCGATCTTTTTATTGACCACTTCAATCCGGCGTGTCAGCCCAAGGAGGTTGAGAGAGGTGCTCATTAAGGTTCCAGGCCCCAGATTCGCTAGGTTTTTTACGAATTCTCCCGTTGACGCGCCTTTCAACACCGACAAAGTGTTTTTGTTGTCTTCAAGTGTGTCTTTCAACTCCTGCTCGCTCATGGACCAGAGTTCTTTCTCGGCCTGACCAATAGATACGGCAATGTTTCCGCGGACTCCCTTTGCACCAAACTCAGGGTATTTTCCTGCTAACTCATTGATGGTTATCATTGTATTGTATTTTTCCAAGGGCGTTTGATAATGGTATGTTTTCGCCTGTATTAGCCCCATCGTCGCTTTGGGGTCGGCCTTGGCTTTCTCGGACAGCACCACACCCCAACGCATGGCAAGTTTTTCCACATCGCTGGCCTTGAGATAAGGCCGTTCTTGGGGAATTGGCCGGGCCGGGGGGCGCCCTTCGCTTGCGCCAACTCCTTCATTCGTTCCACGCCACGTTGCGTGCGCTTGCGGGCCTTGTCGATGGCCGCCATGCGCTGGCGGTTTTCTTTCTCGGGGTCTGGTATCGTTACGTCAGGAACGTCGACTAGGTCCTCGTCTTCGCTCCAATACATATAATTAAGTGCGCGCCGTTCGCGGGTTATGGCAGGCCGCCCGGATAATGGTCCACCGCCCGTAAACAGGCACGCAAAGCCCCACCGGGCCGCGCACGAAAAAGCCGGGCTCTCAAAAACGAGAGCCCGGCCCAAAGCGTGCCCGGTTATCCGGCATGGGACGAAAAAGGGGTGGTTAGAAAATCACCTAAAGAATTAAAGGACGCTTGTATCCAGTTTATGTCGAGGCTACGCTCTCGCCATGATTGTTCGCTATCACATGCTCCTATCTCTTCTGACGCTGCTCCTTTTCGTTTCAAGCCCAACGGTATCTTGGGCCAAGGACGCCGCGATAGGTAGTGGTGCATGGTGGGAAGGGCACTACAGCAAGATATACCGCACCGATGAGTGTAAGGGTATTAAAACAGCCCTGGATGAAGCCAGGGCTTTCGATAAACTCACCGCATTTACGACTGCACACTCACTTTTGGCTTGGCTTTATTGGCAAGGCCCATGCTTTAACAAAGACATCTCTTATGCTGAACACTTGCTCGTCCATGTCGCGGAGCGTGGAAATTTCGGTGCCGCCATTTATTTGGCGCAGATGTACTTTCTGGAGCAAGGCGAAGACGCACCATTGGCCAAAGACTGGGCACAACGGGTAAAATACGCCCTCCCACCTCGTTCGCCCACAAACTGGAGGGAAACCATCTTCGCTCCCCTTGCAGAGCATTTCAGGCAAAAGGATCAAGTTCTCTCCCCCCACCTAGAACAGGCTTTCGCATGGCATGAGAACATCCAACGCGGTGATCCGAATACCCTTTATGAGATTGCCATGAACTTGCTAGACGATCGCACACTACCGGAAGCCAAGATCGACGCCTGTCGATGGCTGTATGAGGCGCAACGCAAAGGACACGCCCAAGCCAGATATCGATTGGCGCGACAACTGGTTTTTGGTGAAGGAGTAAGGCCGAACCTTGATAGTGCAATTCTCAAACTACATAAGTCCGTCAATCAAGACCAAAACATCGATGCTTATATTTTGGTGTCCCAATTGTTGGTAAAGGGAGATATTTTTGAAAGAAATATCCGTTTTGCCTATGTTGCGTTACTCAGGGCCCAAGCTGTGGGAGGCGATGTCAAAGCGCATATGGCCCGACTTCGCCCCCAGCTCTCGGCTAGAGATATTGAGTATGCTGAGGCGTATGCGAAGGACGGAAAACGGTCTCTTTACTTCCTTAAGTCTTCAGCCCAATCCGCCGCTTCTAGACCGGCAATTTATTCCATCTGCTCTAGCTCGTCATAGTAGCTCAGTAATTTTTCAATTTCTTTTTTCTCATAATTCTCCATCCAAGTGAGACTGCGGCTTATGCTTTCAATCTCATCTCTTTTCTCACTCAACATCGAACCTGCATCATAGACTTTGCCGGCAGAGGTGAGAGCAGCTGTCCCCCCCTCTATCACAGCACCACTCGCCCCCCCCCTAATGGCACCAGTAACAACACCTGCACCAGTCTTAACGCCAGCCTCGACCAAAGCACCTCCGTAGTAAGCATCTTCCAGAGGATGTGCAGCGGCAATAGCCTTCTCCAAATCATTTTGAATTTTTGCACGTTGCTGTTTAACAGACTGAACCTCCAGTATTTGATTGCTAATATTTCTTCTCATCTCAGTTTTCCTCTTATTAACATCAGCACCGAGGTTGGCATCTCTCCATTTCGCAAATGAATCTAGGTTAACAAGTGTGCCCGTATTGACAGGTCCGCTCGGGGCCTTGGAAGTTTTTTGCGTCGCAGGCTGTTTTTCCACATTCATGACCTTCTCGGGGGTTCGTCCCAGCAAGCCGTCTTGCGGTGGCGTCGTCGCTAACGCTTTGCCGGCGATCAGTTCGTTGGCCCAGTTGTCGGTGAACGTAAGGCCGTTCTTGGGGAATTGGCCGGGCCGGGGGGCGCCCTTCGCTTGCGCCAACTCCTTCATTCGTTCCACGCCACGTTGCGTGCGCTGGCGGGCCTTGTCGATGGCCGCCATGCGCTGGCGGTTTTCTTTTTGGGGGTCTGGTATCGTTAAGTCAGGAACGTCGACTAGGTCCTCGTCTTCGCTCCAATACATATAATTATCCTTTGGGTGTGTTAACGCTCCTGGGTTACCGATGTTCTGTCGTCTAGCACCTGTGGTGGAAGGTGACGCATTGCGTGTCGCTTGAGCATTAATCCCTGCGTTATGAAGTTCGGATGGACTATAACTTCCCCCTCCCGGTCCATATTGCCCCCCGCGCAACCAAGGAGCCTTGCGATCAGCATCTTTGGGGAAATAACCATATTTGTCAGCCATCGCATTGGCATTGCGCACATCGTACGCACTGTGGTGGCTGGTCACGTTTCCGCTAAAGATACTCCCCAGGTCTTCCGCCATATTTCCAAAAAAGCCCGCAAGACTGAGGCCGCCCTTTTTCTGGCCGCCATCTGTCTTCGGCGCGGGATTGGGTTTGTCGTCTTTCGGCGCATTGGGATCGGCAGCGGGGGCTGTTTGGGGGACAGAAACGTCATCACCCAACAAGTCTGGGGCCCAATCTTGGGCGTCTTCGTCATCGTCTGGCGTGGTATCTAGAAAACCCCTATTCCCGGCAAGTGTGCCTTCCTTTGCCGAAGCGCGACGCGCTCGATCCTGGGACTTGTCTTGATCGTCTGCCCCCCGTCCTAAATCGTCCCCGTCATTGTTGGAATCATTTTGTGGCGGGTCGCCATTATCCGTCGTGTCATTCCCCGCAGTATTATCAGAAGTATTCTGATCCTGCCCATCACCACCTCTATCGTTGTCCCGATCTGGACCTGAGTTTTTACCATAGTCGCCAACGCCTGCAGCTTCGGATTCATAATCGTGCCAGAATTCCAACAACCCCGTCCGTGGATTGATCGTTGCGCCGTCGGTGACGTTGTGCAGCAGTGCCGCTTCTTCGCGGGTGATGTGAGCGAGCAGTTCATCGCCGCCTCGGCCCATCGCTTGCAAGGCTTGGGCGGTGTTTTGCAGGGCGGTGGTTGCGTGGCGTGGGGAGAGGGCATGGCTTAATGCAGCCTCGGTCTCGCCATCCGGTTTGATCGCACCATCGACTTTAAGGCCTTGGGATTTTTGAAAGTGCTTGATGGCGGCGAACAGGGCCGCGTCAGGAAATTGCGACACACCCCATTCGGGGGCCTCGTAATGCCCGAGCGCGCCAAGCACGGATTTCATTTTGACGACATCCAACGGGGCTGCGCTCGCATTGGATGCCAGGGTTTTCGAGCACTTGGCGATGGGGTGGGGACGCATGGCATTCTCCTTTGCAAAGCGACGCTTCCAGCGCTGATTTGCGTTTACGGTAAAAGGCAATATCGAAGGAAATGAGTTGATGATGTGCTGTAAAAAAGACCGCGGACGACCGTTTTCGGTCGTCCGCGGTCCAAGGGACGGGAGCTGCGGATCGAACGCGCTCACCGCCGTTCGGCGCGGTGGCAAGGGGAGGGAGCCACGCCACGCCGATCTTATTGCGGCAGCCTAAGCGTCTGGATGCTTAACCTTCCGGATACAGGGTGCGGAAGCCCTCGCGCACCTGCGCCACGAAAGCGGGGTCGCGATCTTTCCAGTAGCGCGGGTCTTTCATCATGCGCTTGATGTCCATCTCGGAACCTCCGGTGCTGGCTTGCGCTGCGCGGGTCAGGCTGGGTTCGCGATTTTTCATCATTTCAAACATCGCGATGACGCCTTCTGCCGAAGCCACCAGGTTTTCATAGACGGTCGGGTTGAGGTTCGCCTTGCCCCACGCGCTGAGCTGCGGGCGGATCGCTTCAAACCGCTGGGTGCTGCCAAAGTGCTTGTGCAGGGTATTCACTTCACGCTCATTTTCGTACTTGGCTGCGATTTCGGCGACCATCGGCATCATGCGTTCCAACGCCAGATCGTAAACCAATTGGGCTTGTTCCTGGCTAAAGCCATTTTCAAACAAACGACGGTTCACATCGCCATCGACGTCGAGCAGATCATCGTCGATCATGATGTCGTACGCATCCGGATGCTCCGGCATGTCGATGGTGTGCCGTGCGGCGGGGGCGCTCCTTTGGCGTTCCAGTTCCTGATAAGATCGCGCCAAGGCTTCGGTGCGCACAGCGCCGTTTTCATTATCCCAGAACTTTGCTGGCAGCCACGGCGGGCAGTCGGCAACGCCAGAAACTTTGGTATCGGTATTGGGGATATTCATTGCGTGTTTCCTTTTCGAGAATGCTCATAAATGTTGGAATGGTTAGCCGCCTTCGCGGCCGCGTTGGGCAAGGCCGGTGATGTAGCTCACCAATTGGCGTTGCCCTTCGATATGGCGAAGCACCTGTGCCGGGGTGTTGGGTCCATAGGCCCTTTCCAAGGTGATGGCACGCATATGCTTGAGCACCTTTTGCCCTTCCGGGCTGCCAAAACATCGGGCGTAGGCAAGGCACAGTTCACGGTCCGGGTCTACATGGTCGCCGAGAATTTGGCCGTTGGTTCCACCATCGTTGGATATGGTTTGGGACTTGTCCCCGTCCCGTTCAAACCACGACCAGCCCTTGTCTGAGCGGCTCATGGCTTAACGCCTTTAAAGGGATTGAGCGGCGCGCCCGGTGCATGCGCTGTGTACGTTGGGGTCAGGCTTGAACGATTGAACGCCGGGGGTGTTACCGCCTGAGAAGGCTGAATGGCCGCACTCTCGGATGGCGATTGCCCCGCCAAAGTCGCCGCCAGTGCACCCAATTTCATGCCGCTTCCCCCAGGTTCGGTTACTGGCGTGGGGTTCGCCTGCATTTCTTGCTCACTGTGCAACAGGTCTTCGGGAACGCGAAAGGCCTTGGCCAGCCACCGTGCGGCGCGCGGTGCATTGATGATCTGTTCCGCACCACCGCCCAATTGCTGAACGGCCTGAAACCACGCGATTGCGCCGCTGATATCTTCTTGCGACTGACGCCGCGCCAAGGGCGACTTGTAGTCGATATCAATGGTACGTCCATCGATGGAGATGTCGGGAATTTCCCCGCGGCGACGCAACACGGCGATGCCCCGGTCGATCATCGGCGTTAGCAATTCGGACTGAAGGCGTCCGTACGTCGCCCCCAAAATACGTGCCATTTCTGCGGACCGTTCCAGCACCTCCGTGGCGCTCATTTTCGGCCCTGAAATTTGCCCCAACTTGTCGGCCAACAGCGCCGAGCGAATGCTCGCGCGCAGGCTTTCCAGAACCAGGCCCGATATATCGAACCGCCCGGGTGCACTTAATGGCGTAAGTCCCTGCGAACCGACAGCCTTGGGGATAATCGCACCCGGCACCAACTTGATGTTGGCCGGGTTGAGCACCCCATCATCGTCCGCCTGCCAAATACCCGTCACCGCGATGGAGGCATTTTTCAACACCAACTCGACAACTTTGTTGGCGGTCTTGATATCGGGAAGCGCCTTCATCACCGGTGAACGTCCATATATTTCCCCCGGTGCCTTCAACCAGCGAAAATTGATAAACGGCGATTTTTCAAACCGCCCTTCCGACAACACTTGGGCATCACTCACCAAGCCCGGTCCCGGTTCTGCTACGGCCATGTAGCGGTAGCCCCGTTCGTTCGGGAACACCGCTTCTATGACGCCGATACGGGCCTCGTCACCATCGCTCATTGGTGCTGTATCCTCACCCATATTCGGGGCGTCCGGATAGCGTTGCTTGAGTTCACGCCGGGATAATTCCATGCGCCGCATGGTGCCGTCCAAGCGACCGCCTGCGTCATTTTCAAACACCACATCAAACAGCGGCACCGCCGTGAAACGAAAAGCGGAATTTTCGCCGATCGGATTTTCTTCCAACATCAAGCAAGCCGTGCCCACCGTCACCAGATCGAGAAAGCATTGGTGAATTTCAATGGCAAAATTGGACCGGTCTATGTGCGACTGTAAAATTGCCGAGACCTTTTCCAATTTGGGCGCCAGCACCTCGCGGTCTGCATCGCCGACATCGGTGCCTGGCATTAAGCCAACCCACCGCGCCCACGGCGGCGTTAAATTAGACAGTAAGCTCGCGGCCAACTGGTCAACCGCATCCGGTGCGGTGGCGTCGAACAGTTTGTCGCCACCCTTGCCCCCGGCTTGCTGGCCCGGATTGCGCTGTGGCAATGTGAAGTCATAACAATCACGCCAATGCGCTTCCCAAGTGCGCCGACGGTCCTTGGCACGCTGATAGCTTTGAATGACCGATTGCGGTGTGAGGTCCGTCATGGTCATTCTCCCAACAGGGTTTTCTTTTGGGGCGCGTTTGCGCTTTTTTGCACCAGCCCACGTTCCGAGGTTCGGATCGTGCCGCTGCGACCGCGCCGACGACGCTCCAACGCTTCCATGCGCTGCTGGGTTTCATCTACAGCCACCGGACTGGCAACCGGAGTTGGCGCGGCGGGGGCTGCAGGAGCCTGAGGGGTACTGACTACTCCACCCATAATCTCGCTCTCCTATTTGTGAGGGTTCAGAAAACAAAAAAGCCCAAGGCTTTCGCCCCGGGCTGGTTATGGACACACTGGTGCCTTTCGTTACTAAGATTTATATCCTATTGATCTGCGCATGTCAAGGAATTAATGCTTTTATTTTGATTTTTGAGATGACGGTATAGCTGCCAAGGCGTGAATACCCCTGACGCACGAACACCCAGAACCCTTTTCACTGCCTCAACACAGCTATATGGTGCCCACATCAAAGGCTTAGGTTGCAGGGGATTAACCGTTGTGGCGGTCACCTCATAGCCATGCTGAGCAAGCCAAGCGCGAACGACATCTTCGTGCTCCGGCGGCCAGATATCCACTTCAGTGCCATTGGACAGGGGATTGTACACCACCCACGCGCCCACACTTTCTAGCAAAACAAAACAGTGTCTATAGCCGGGTTTCAACAGCCGCAGCCACTTGAGATCTGCCTCGCCACTGAACGCCACCAAGGCCCGGCGGGCAGACATTTTGGCCTCATCCGCACTCAGAATAGGGCGTGCCATGGCGAATAATTCCCTTTGATTTCAATTCAGTGCTTAGGCGGTCCAGTGCATCATCCCACATCAGAAATGCGCGTTCTTCTTCGACCACACGGGCATCTGGCGGCGATTCTCGCCAGCCATATTCGGCTAAGGTTTTGAGCTGTTCCCCGCTGATCGCACCCCGGGCATAAATCCGCATAACAGCCCGATAGATATCATCCGGCTCACACGGGCGCGTTTGGTTTGAAACCGACTGACTTAACTTCGCCCCTTCGCGGCGCGCACGCTCAGAACGGACGAACCAGAACCAGGCTTCCTCCGCATCTGAGAACTCTATCGCAATTTTGTAGGGCATGGGCTTTCGGACATAACGGGTTTTCTTCATTTGATAGACTCCGAAGTGGGTTACGTGTCCTCTTAGTTGAGATATTAGCTAATTAATCCTATGTCAATCCTTATCGTATCAATTTTTTCCTAATGACAAGGCTCCGCATCAATGAGACAATCTTCCCATGCTAAAACATGGTGACGTTTGGAAAGCTGTAGACAAGTTGGCGATGGCGCATGGGCTGTCGGCGTCTGGTCTTGCGCGCAAGGCTGGGCTGGACCCCACCACCTTCAACAAGTCCAAACGCATCACCCGCGAAGGCAAGCTGCGCTGGCCATCGACGGAGAGCATCTCCAAGATTCTCAAGGCCACTGGTGCCGATCTTCAGGAGTTCATCGCTTATATTGAAAACGGCGAACGGACCGCGCCGCGCAACGTGCCGCTGATCGGCTTTGCGCAGGCAGGGACCAATGGGTATTTCGATGACGCGGGTTACCCCACCGGCGGCGGCTGGGACGAAATCTCTTTTCCCGGCTCCACCGACCCGCACGCCTTTGCCCTTGAAATTGCCGGCGACAGCATGGAACCGGTGTTTCGCGATGGTGACATCGTGGTTGTTTCACCCGAAGGCGGCGTGCGCCGTGGTGACCGGGTGGTGGTCAAAACCCATACTGGCGAGGTCATGGCCAAGGTCTTAAAGCGCAAATCCGCGCAACGCATCGAACTTAGCTCGTTCAACCCCGCCCACCAAGACCGCGACATCCCCCTTTCCGATGTCGAATGGGTTGCGCGCATCATTTGGGCGGCGCAATAAAACCTACACTGTCGGCCATAAAAAAAGAGGGCCGAGGCCCCCTTTTTCATTCGTAAGCTTATCCTTCAGGCCGTTAGGTCTTCACCCGCCAACGCCCGCTCAATCAGTGCGACGGTCTCTACAATGCCGTAAAGCGCGATAAAGGAGCCCAAACGCGGTCCCTGTTCCTGACCGAGCAAGATTTCGTAGCAGGCCTTGAACCAGTCACGCAGGTTTTCAAAGCCGTGCGACTTACCGACCTCGTAGACCTCCGTCTGGATATCCGCTGCGGATGTCTCGACGCTCAGGGCTTTGAGCTTGGCGTTCAGTGCTTCCAACGCGGTGCGTTCTTGGTCGCTGGGCGCACGGTAGGCCTTGTTGGGTTTGATGAAATCCGTGTAGTAGTTGATCGCGTAGCCCACCAACTGATCGAGGATCGGCGAGTTTTCCGGCGTTGCATCTGCGCGATAACGACTGATGTACTGCCACAGCACCGCCTTGTCCTCGGAACCGCACACGCTCGCCAGGTTAAGCAAGATGTTATAGCTGAGGCCTTCGGCTTCCGGTGCCGGCGGCTGACCACCGTGGATGTGCCAGACCGGATTGTTGATTTGGTCTTTCTCTTCCTGCTCGCCGAACTTCGACAGGTGCGCCAGATACTCATCCACTGTTTTGGGGATCACATCAAAGAACAAGCGCTTGGCCGTCTTTGGTTTTTGGTACATGAACAATGACAAACTTTCAGGGGTAGCATAACGCAGCCAGTCTTCCATAGACAAGCCGTTGCCCTTGGATTTCGAAATTTTTTGTCCCTGATCGTCAAGGAACAACTCATATGTCAGGTTCAAGGGCGGCTTACCGCCAAGCGCTCGGCAAATGCGTCCACCAAGGCGCACACTATCGATCAGGTCCTTACCCGACATTTCATAATCAACGTCCAACGAGGTCCAACGCCCTGCCCAGTCCGCTTTCCATTGAAGTTTACACAGCCCGCCGGTAACGGGCGTTTCAACCAACTGACCATCTTCTCGCTTGTAAATAATCGTACCATCGTTGGGCTTGGTCTCGACCACGGGCACCTGCAACACGACACCCGTCTCAGGGCACAACGGCAAGAATGGCGAATAGGTTGCGCGGCGGTCTTCACCTAAAGTCGGTAGAATGATTTCCAATACTTTATCATGGTGCTGCAGCACCTTAAGCAAGGTTTCATCCAAATGGCCGGCCTTGTATTCATCGGTCGCGGACTTGAATTCGTATTCAAAGCCAAAACTGTCCAGGAATGCTTGCAGTCGGGCATTGTTGTGCTGACCGAAGCTGTCGTGCGTCCCAAACGGATCGGGAATTTGCGTCAGTGGCTTGCCGAGGTGCGGCGTCAACATGTCCTGATTGGGCACATTTGCCGGCACCTTGCGCAGACCATCCATATCGTCGGAATAGGCAAACAACTTGGTCGGCATGCCGGTCAGCAATTCGAACGCATGGCGCACCATGGTGGTGCGCGCCACTTCGCCAAAGGTGCCGATGTGCGGCAGGCCAGACGGGCCGTAACCGGTTTCAAACAACACATAGCCTTTTTCCGGTAACTTCCCGCCCAGGTGTTTTTCCAGGGCACGCGCTTCGGCAAAGGGCCAGGCATTTGCATGCAGAGCCAGTTCATGAGCTTGGGCGCGAGGAAGTTCGGGTTGATAAGGCATGGTTTTATACCGGTTCGAAGTTGAAATGAGAGCGCAAAGTACGTCCGCTTCAAGCGGGCGTCAACCGAGGGATTAATGCGCCTTTTGGCAGTGCTCAATCCACTTCGCCGTAAGCTTTTCACTGACCGCATTTTGGCGCAGGCGGGAATTGAGGCTGGCGAAGTCCACCAGATCCAACGGCTGGTCCTGATTGAAGCAACTGAACACCACGCTTTGCTTGCCCGTAATTGGGTCCACATGGCGTTGCAGGCATTGGGCGCAGATTTCTTTCATCATGCATTGCATCGGCGAGTTGATGGAGCCCAGCCCGGTGTGGCCCGGTTTCAACAGGTCTTTCAACACCCCGTGGCGGGCGTCTTTGACCGCCTTCATCATCATGTCGGAGCCGATGGCGATGACGCGGTCGGCATCCGACAGGGCAATGGTCGCTGGCCCCAGTTCACCCGCCGCATAGGCCTGCATGGCCTCGACAATGTTGCCGCTGAAACTTAGATCGCCGTGGCGCCCCGGCGTAAACCCCGGTGCCTCGTCGCAGCACCACACGATGACGTCTGCTGCACGTTCGATGTTTTCGACGTGGTAGCGATCCCCCAGTCCTTTATAGGCCGCAAAGTAGAGCACTTTCGATCCGGCCGCACGCAACGCCTGACCGATTGAAAACAGCACCGCGTTGCCAAGTCCACCACCGGCAAGCAACACCGTTTCGCTGCCCGGGGTCTCTGTCGGCGTGCCGGTTGGTCCCATCAAGATCACCGGTTCGCCCTCAACAAGGTTTTGGCACAGGCTGGACGAACCACCCATTTCCAAAACGATCAACGAAACATATCCCTTATCATGATCGACCCACGCCCCGGTCAATGCCAGACCTTCCATCGCCATGTGGGTATGGTCTTTGATCGCCGCCAGGATTTCGAAATTTTGCAGACGGAAAAACTGCCCCGGCTTGAAAGCCCGCGCAGCAAAGGGGGCTTTAACAATAACTTCGATGATGGTCGGGGTCAGGCGATCAACCCGCACCACTGTGGCGATCAGGCCCGCATCCAGCGCGCCCACCAAATCCAAAAATCCGGTCTCGCCTGGCGGTGTTTTCGCCAAGACGGCATCCACAAACGGATAGCCCTGCTTGACGCTGCCCATGGCTTTCACCACATTACCGGCAAAGCTGGGATGTTGGTCACCAAAGAAGCTCATGGAACGTCCACCATCGGCATTCATCAAAATTTGCACCTCAGTCGGCTTGCCTGACGGCTCGGGTTTGACCGGGTTGCCATCCGCATCCACAGCTTGGAAATACTTACCGTCCAGGGCTGCAAATTCAGGGTGCTCACGGCTCAGAACCGTATTGGGGTGCGTCCCCGCTGCGATCAGGACGGCGCGAGCAGGCAGTAAGACGTCTTTACCGGTGCCGTGTGGGCGACCGTCTTCGCCGATCTCTTGGATTTCCAGTTTCAAGGCTTTGGCCCAGCCGTGATCGTCAACCTCCACAGCAGTGGGTGACAGCAGTTCGGCAAAGCGGATGCCTTGCTCCAACGCCTTTTCGATTTCTTCGTGGTTGAGCGTGTAGCTGGGCGCATCCACCATGCGGCGGCGGTAAACCAGTGTCGCCCCACCCCAGGCATTCAACAGCGTGACCAATTCCGGGTCTCGATGCTCGGCCTTAGCGGCAGCGCGTTCATAGCGAATGGCGCGCCCGTGTTCCAGATACTCATCGCCGACTTCGTGGTCTTCGGCAGTCCAGCGCGCACGCAATACCTCACGGCCCAGTTCAGCCTCCAACACGTCATAGCGGGCGAGGAACTTTTCCACCTGTTCGACGTAATAGGCCAGCGCTTCCGTGGTGGTGTCGATGGCTGTCAGCCCCCCCCCCACCACGACCACTGGCATGCGCAATTGCAGATTGGCCAAACTGTCGTGCTTGGCCGCCCCGGTCAACTGCAACGCCATCAGGAAATCAGATGCCTGACGCACCCCGCGGGCCAAATTATTTGGAATGTCGAGCACGGTGGGTTTGCCCGCCCCCATGCACAGTGCTATGTGGTCAAAGCCCATCTCATAGGCCTGTTCCTTCGTAATTTGTGCACCGAAACGCACCCCACCGTACATGCGGAACCGTGACCTGCGTTCAACCAACAAGCGCACGACTTTCAAAAAGTTTTTGTCCCAACGCACGGTGATGCCATATTCCGCGACACCACCAAAGCCCGCCATGGTGCGTGCATCCAAAGATTCGCGCATGTCGTCAATGTTGCGCACCGGTACAAAATTGCCGCGCTTACCCGTCAGCGAAATGCCGCTCAGCGCCGGATCAAGCGGTTCGATCTTTGCGCCGTCAATGGCGACGACCGCGTGGCCTTCGTTCATCAGTTGGTGGCTCAGCGCCGCACCTGCAGGGCCCAAGCCCACCACCAGAACCTTATAGCCGCTTTCCGTTTTGGGCAGCGGGCGGCGCAAACTCAGTGGGTTCCAACGGGTCAGCAGGCTGTAAATTTCAAAACCCCACGGCAGTTCCAAAATGTCTTTGAGTGCGCGGGTCTCTACCTCGGGTATGTTCACCGGGTCTTGTTTTTGATAGATGCAGGCCTTCATACAGTCATTGCAAATGCGGTGGCCGGTGGCCGCACACAGCGGGTTGTCCACCGTAATCAGCGCCAGTGCGGCGACGGCGTGACCTGCAATTTTCGCTGTGTGCATCTCAGAAATTTTTTCGTCCAGCGGGCAGCCCGCCAGCTCAATGCCCAAATCGTTCCTTTGGAACGCACCGGTCTTTTTGTCCTTCAGGCCGTGGGAACAACTGTCCTTACCCCGGTCATGGCACAACACACAGTAATGCGCCTGATCCAACGCCCCGACCAAATCGCAGCCGGAATCTGTCAGCTTGAACCCATCGCGGTGAATTTGGCGTTCCGGCGCGAATTCGGCAGCCGTAATGCCCGCAATGTCCACCGCATCGGTGTGCACCAAATGGGCGCTATCAAGTTTGGACGGCTGGCGAAATAAGATATCGGACGCGTGATGGTGTTGCCCCGCCGGTGTCAGTGTCGCCCACAAGGCGTAGTCCAACGCAGCCTGAATATCGGCCTCGTGTGCGGCTTCATCTTCACACCACCCCATCACAGCCTCCGCAAAGCTGAACTGCGTCAGCACGCCGCCCATCAGTGCAGAAAGGCGGGCTTCCAATGCGGGGCCGGAAATGGCCTCAGCGTCCTCAATTTTTTTACCCTTGAGCGCCCGACGCTGCACAAACAGGCGTTTGCAGGCATAGAGCTGATCCAGGTCCGTATGACGATCCGACAATGCCGCCAATTCATCTTCAATGCCAAACAGCTTGGCGATGAACGCATCCACATGGGGAGACACCTGCAGCAGCAGGTCTGCCTCGCCCTTTTCATCTAAAGATGCGGGGGCTTGGCGCGCTGCAATCAAGCGCGCTTTCAAATCCGTATCCAAAACCTCCAGTCCATCCAAAAACGCATGATCAACGCGGCCGAGGGCTTTATCGTCATATAGGTCAGCAAAGGACAAACCGAAGGCGAGCTGCAATTCCATAGACGCAATCCTATTGGTGTTTACACGCAGGCGGCGCAGGGTTGAGCCTGATTTATTCGGGGGTGATAGTCAGCTAGTGAATGACTATATAGTGTGTGAGCACAGAGCAAAAACGGCTTTTTCTCAAAAACCTGAATTGGCCCTTCCCAAGACCCCACAATAGCCCCTATGGACACGTACATGACCCACGATAAACTGATTTATGCAGGCGATATTACGCCCGAAGACACTTGGCAACGCCTGCGGGACGACCCACACGCTGTTCTCATCGATGTCCGGACCCCAGAAGAATGGGCCTATGTGGGCATTGTGGATATGACTGAGGTCAAACGAGAGGCGTTTTTCGTACCGTGGCTGCATTTCCCACGCATGAACCCCAATCTGAATTTTGTCGCCGAAGTCCTGGACGCAACCAAGGTGGAAAATAAAGATACGCCGCTGCTGTTCATTTGTCGCTCGGGCCACCGTTCAGCCTATGGCGCCGATGCGCTCACAAAAATGGGCCACACACAGTGCTACAACGTCGCTTATGGGTTTGAAGGCGACCAGGATGACCGCAAACATCGCGGCACGGTCAATGGCTGGAAATTTGCTGGATTACCGTGGATACAGGGCTAAATTCCACAAAAACTGCGCCTGCCCCAACGGGGGCAACCGCAGCCTTTATAGGATGTTGTGGATTAACCTTCGATCTGAATGGTGATTTCTTTCGTGTAGACCTCGCCCGCATCATCGGTCCAGCGGAACGTCATCGGGCCGCTGTCTTGTGCCCGAACGAAAAAAGATGTGTAGGGGTTGGCCGACATGGCGGTGTGCCACACGGCACTGAGTACATCTTGGTCGTTGTACTTTACATGAAGCGAACGGATGATATTGCGTGGAACAGTTTTGCCCGTTTCCTTGTCTTTGCGCAGGCCCGTTTCCATAGGGTGTTTGACCAGGGTTTTGACCTCGAACAGTTCACCCTTTTTGAGCTTCTTCGGCACCCGAACGCGCGGTTTGATATCTTGTTTAGCCATCATGTCCTCCCTTAACCGCCACAGCCGCCAAGGGTGACCTTGACTTGCTTGCGTCCCACCCAGACCTCGCCATTGCTCATCTCAGCGGCCACGACAACCTTTTGGGTTTGCATCAAGCGCATCCGCAAGGACAATTCCGCTTTGCCATTTTGCGGCCCCAGAATGTAACTCGCGACATCCGGTTGCGGGTTACCCTCCGCAAGTATATGTACCGCCTTGACATGATCGGCGTCGCTCATGGGGCTATCAATGGCGACCGTTAGGGGCACCGTGCCCCCATTTTCCGCAATTTCCGGCAGGCTCAACACGATACGCTCGCTATCGACCTGCTTTTGCGTTCCAGCAACCTTGTCTATTTCTGCCTGCACGTCCTGAGGCGTTGCCCCAGCCTCGAAAGGCACCGTGGCGATTGCGCACAGGCCCAAGCCCGAAGCTTTTAAAAACGCCCGCCGCGGCAATGTCTTTACAATCATATTGCTCACTCCCATTTCCTCGATCCGGCGCACGAAGCGCGCAAAAAAACTCAGCCCCATCCTCGTGAGTGGGATTTAGATGGGGCTGAGGAGATGCCTCTCTCAATGGAAAGAGACAGAGGGACTCAGGGTTTGATGTAGACGTAACCCATTTGCTGAAGGCGCGCCAATTCGGCTACGCCAGACGGCACCACATCTTCATCAAAAACTTCATAGAGCTGGTCGAGTGTAATTTTACGGCCCACCAAGGTGTTGTTGCAGACCTGGAAACCAACGTTCTGCGAGCGCAGGTTGGCGACCGCCGTTTGCACCTTGCCGGTGGCCTTGGCCGACTTCAAAAGACCGACCCCATTGCCGTGCAGCACGACCTTAAGGTCAATGTTTTCGGCACCAACCGCATTAATGTGATTTTGAATATTGCGCATTGCACCCAAGTAAGCTTTGTCGTTCTCACCGCCTGTATAGTTGACGTGGTACACGACCTTTTGCTTACCGTAACGCTCAGATGCATTTGCACCGGTCATGGTTCCCATAACCAGAACCAAAGCGACGAGTGACGAACAGATTGCTCCCAGTAAACGCATAATGCCCTCCCTTGAATTGGCATGAAACTCACTGTGGAGACACCCTTTTGGGCTTGTTTGTTCTCCACCTCATCTCATCCATACAGCAACAATTCAAGCGCGAATATTCGGGAAAACCCTTACACACATTAGAATATGCCACCTGGTTTGGTGATGCGAAAGCAGTGAGGGCACCGCTTTCGCGTTATGCGCCAGGGCGAGCCGTATTAAGAATCATGACCTTGCGGATCAAGTCCGCCAAAGAAGACGCACGCAGCTTTTCCATCACCTTGGCGCGATGGGCTTCAACAGTTTTGTCGCTGATGTCCAGGCCATGGGCGATTTGTTTGTTTGTATTGCCCTCGACGATCATCTCCATGACTTGGCGTTCTCGTGGCGTTAGGAAATCGACCAGCACCTGGACTTCCTGATGTCCGATTTGTTCGTTGCGGCGGCGTTCGCATTCGTGAACGGCCTTTTGCACCAAATCGATCAGCACCTGATCGTTGTAGGGCTTTTCGATAAAATCAAACGCGCCATCCTTCATCGCCCGCACCGCCATTTGCACGTCGCCGTGTCCCGTGACGATGATCACCGGTAAACAATGAGGATTCTCAGCAAGGCGCTTTTGCAGTTCCAGGCCACTCATCCCCGGCATACGCACGTCCACCAAAAGACATCCCGGACGCGTGGGGTCATAATCAGCGAGAAAATCCTGCGCAGACGCAAAAGTTTCCACATGCAAGCCCACTGACGAAATAAGCCAACTGAGGGAATCGCGCACCACTTTGTCATCATCTACGACAAAGATGGTTTTATCGCTCAGTGCGAAAGGCGTTGTTCCAAACACATCAGCCGACATCCGTTTCCTCCGATGTTGGTAAATTTATAGCGATGGTCGGTAGGCTGAACTTAAACACACAGCCACCCTGCCCCCCTACCTCAACCCACATGCGCCCGCCGCTGGCTTCTATAATCGAGCGACTGATCGAAAGGCCCATCCCCATGCCGTTGAGTTTGGTCGTATAGAATGGCTCGAACAGCTGCTCATACCCCTCTTGCCCCAAGCCTGCCCTCTTCGGGTCGTCACCTTCTACTCCGCAACCGCTGTCGCGAACGGCACAGATCACTTCGTCACTTTGGTCCTGACTGGTCGTAATGGTGATGGACCGCGTGCCGGTTTCAGCGCTTTGCACAGCGTCCAGAGCGTTGCTAATCAGGTTCAGTAGCACCTGCTCGACCTGAACCTTATCGGCGATTACAGCCGGAAGGTTTTCCGCGAAGTCTTCGTGCAAAAAGACATCATGACGCCTCGCCTCGGCGCTGGTGATTTCCAGCGCCTCCTTGGCAATGGTGTTGAGGTCAAGAGGGGTTAAGGAAACCTCACCCTTACGCACGAAGGTGCGAATTCTGCGGATCACTTCACCCGCGCGTTGGGCTTCCGTCGCAATCGTGCCCATGACGTCAGACAAATCGGTCAGTTTGATGGTGTTCGAGTTCAAGCGCCGCACGCTGCCCGTGGCGTAATTGGCGATTGCCGACAAGGGCTGATTGATTTCATGCGCCAAACTGGCGGTCAATTCCCCCATGGTGTTGACGCGCGACACATGGGCCAGTTCGTTCTGACGTTTGCTGGCGACATCCTCGGCGCGTTTACGCTCGACAATTTGGGTTTCCAATTCTGCGTTGGCCCGTGACAGTTCGGCAGTGCGCTTCGTCACCAGGTACTCGACCCGCACCCCCCACAGCACCGCGATGCCCATCAACGTCACCACGAACACGCCCCAGTGCCAGTATTGTTCCAAAAGATCAGAAAACCGAATTTCAACAGGCATGCCGTAAGGACCAATGTGCAGCTCTTTAAACAGATCATGCACGGACTGATAATCCAACGGGACGGTCCAACCGGCGTAACCACCCCGAACCGCTGCGCTGTGATCTTTGGGCATGCCCAGCAAAGCGATAACGACTTTTTGCGACAACTGCTCCGAGGTGTGCTTGAGTTGCGCGAACGGCCACTCCGGATACAGCGACGTGCTCAGCGCAAAGGGAAACCCGGGTTCGTTTTGGGGATTGAGAATGCGCAAGTCCGCCATATCGAGTTTTTTGTTTAAGGCGAGGTTTTCCAAAACACCTGCCCTGACGGTTCCCGCATCCACCTCGCCAGCCAACACAGCCTCGACCACACGGTCATGGGGGAAACCAACGAATTTGAGCGTTGCAAGATCCGCAAACGGATCAAGCCCTTGGGTCTTCATTTCCCGCCACGCCAACTGGAAACCACCAAAGGCGCTTTCCCGAATAGCCATGAACCGTTTACCCTTAAGATCGCGAAGCGTCTTAATGTTCGCAGCATCGCGGCGCGAAAAAATCACAGCGCCAAAACGGTTTCCCGCGGACTGATAGCTGCTGGATCGCAAGGTGGCAATCCGCGTGACACCGTGGAAGGCTTCATGCTCCACATAATTACCGGGGTTGGTCAGAATAAAATCAACCCGTTCGCCCTCAACCGCCGATTTCATCTCGGCCAAGGTTGTAGGCACGATTTGAAAAACATATCCGGGGATATGCTGAGTCAAGTATTCGGCCGTCGGACGCCACTTCGTGAAAGCTTCGCTTTCCCCGCGAAACGCGAGTACCGCGATTTTGACATTTGTTGCTGGCGAAGCCGTGACCGCAAAAGAGGCATGCACGGGCAACGCAAAAAGCGCGGCCACAACACCGACCTGTGCGAACAATCGCGGCATGTGTCCCCAAATTCGTCTCATCAAAATCCAAATACACTTTGGTTCAAACGGCCTCACCGGCCCGGCATACAAACACTGGCGGTATCCTATTTCCAAATCGGCTTGCCCGATCCCGGCAATCCCAACTCTGACCAAATATCGGAGACCTTATCGACCACACCTTGTTCCATACGGATTTTGCTACCCCATTCGCGTTTGGTTTCGGGGCCGATCTTGGTGGTCGCGTCGATACCCATCTTGGAGCCCAGGCCGGAATCGGGTGATGCAAAATCGAGGTAATCGATGGGCGTGTTTTCCACCATCGTCACGTCACGCGCCGGATCGACGTTGGTCGACATCGCCCACATCACATCGTTCCAGTCGCGCGCATCAATGTCTTCGTCTACGATGATCACGAATTTGGTATAGGTGAACTGACGCAGGTACGACCATACGCCCATCATGATGCGCTTGGCGTGACCGGGATAGGCTTTCTTCATGCTCACCACCGCAACACGGTAAGAACACGCTTCCGGCGGCAACCAGAAATCGCGCACTTCGGGAAATTGTTGGGTGAACAACGGCACGAACACGTCATTCAAGGCTTCGCCCAGCACGCTTGGCTCATCAGGTGGTCGACCGGTGTAGGTCGATAGATAAATCGGGTTCTTACGGTGCGTGATGGCCGAAATGGTAAACACCGGGAACGGCTCGACATTGTTGTAATAGCCGGTGTGATCGCCATAAGGGCCTTCGTCACCCTGCTCGGTCAACGAAACATGGCCCTCCAGAATGATTTCAGCCGTAGCCGGCACTTGAAGCGGCACGGTTTTACAATCCACAAGTTCGACCTTAGCGCCGCGCAAAAGCCCTGCAAATTGGTATTCCGACAGCGTGTCCGGCACCGGAGTGACGGCAGCTAAAATGGTGCCAGGGTCCGCGCCAATAGCAACCGCCAGCGGCATCGGATCAGAGCGCATTTCTTTCCAGCGCAGAAAATGCTGTGCGCCACCACGATGATGCAGCCAGCGCATCAACGTGGTGTTCTTGCCCGTCACCTGCATGCGGTAAATGCCCAAATTGGGTGCGTCGCGCTTGTCGTTTTGCGGATCGGGGCCAGCGGTCACGACCAACGGCCAGGTGATCAGTGGGGCGGGTTCACCCGGCCAACAGGTCTGAATGGGAAAGTTACCGAGGTCAACATCATCGCCTTGAAGCACCACTTCTTGGCACGGAGCGGATTTGACCGTTTTGGGCTTCATCGACATAACGGTTTTCAGCAATGGCGCCATTTCCAGCGCTTCGCGCCAGCCACCGGGGGGCTCTGGCTGGCGTAAAAAGGCCAGCGTTTCGCCGACACTCTTTAACTCTTCCGGCTTGCGGCCCATGCCACGGGCGACACGCGCCACGGTGCCAAACAGGTTGACCAAAACGGCCTTCCCATATGGCTTTCCGTCCCCATCCACCGGGTTCTCAAACAGCACCGCCGGGCCTTGTTCAGACATCAGGCGGGTTTGAATCTCGGTCATTTCCAGTTCGGGCGAAATGGCCGCGGACACACGAACCAGATCGCCTGCGCGTTCCAGTTCGTCGATAAAATCTCTGAGTGATGAATATGCCATATGTCAAAGATCACAGCTTTGCGATCACCTTCAATGAAAAAATACATCCATGAAACATTAACTAGAAAGAATGTACCATTTTCTAAATTGAAAATAAGTGCTTTAATCAATTGAATTCGTTGGGAAGCAACTCGAGGGGCGCCGCACGCAAGTGTCGGCAGCGGGTAAAAATGGCGCCAAAGGGCACCTCGCCGAACAAAGAATCTGTAAGTAACGCAGACTATGTAAAGCTGGTTGAGATCGGCATTGCGTTGTCGGCGGAGCGCAATCACCATCGCTTGCTGGAAAATATCCTGCTTGAAGCGAAGGCGTTGTGTAATGCTGACGGCGGCACACTGTATCTCTGCGGTCACATGGTCGAGCATGACGGCGAAGACGTGTTTGAAGCAGAGGCAGACGGCAAGTTCCTCAAATTTGAGATCATGCGCACCGACAGCCTCGACATCGCCAAGGGTGGCACCACCGGCGAGAATATCCCTTTTCCGCCAATTTCCGTCTACGACACAGAAACGGGCGAGCCCAACCACAAAAACGTGGCCTCCCATGTTGCCGTAACCGGTGAAACGGTGAACATCCCCGATGTCTACGAAGCAACCGCGTTCGATTTTACCGGCCCACGCAAATTCGATGAAAGCACCGGATATCGGTCTAAGTCGTTTTTGAATGTCCCTTTGAAAAATCATTCCGGCGAAATCATCGGTGTCTTGCAGCTACTCAACGCCAAAGACGCGGGCGGCGAACCCATTCCATTTTCCAACCAAATTGTTCCGATTATCGAGGCCCTCTCCTCGCAGGCCGCCGTCGCGGTGGACAACCAGATGCTGGTGGACGCCCAAGCCCGCCTGATGGACAGTTTCATCAAGCTGATCGCCGGTGCCATCGACGCCAAATCCCCCTACACCGGTGGCCATTGCGCGCGTGTGCCGGAACTGGCAGAAATGCTGGCCATCGCTGCCGTTGACGCCGATCATGGTGAACTGAAAGAGTTTACGCTGGATGAGGGCGGGTTCCGTGAGCTGCATCTGGCCAGTTGGCTACACGATTGCGGCAAGGTGGTCACACCTGAATACGTGGTCGACAAATCGACCAAGCTGGAAACCATTCATGACCGCATTCACGAAGTGCGTATGCGCTTCGAGGTCAAAAAACGTGACCTGGAAATCGAATACTGGAAGCAGGTCGCGAACGGTGGCGACCCTGACGCGCTGAAAAACACCCTGGATGCTCAATTGGCGCAAGTTGATGACGATTTTGCTTTCGTCGCCCAATGCAACGTCGGTGGCGAATTCATGGCCGAAGAAAAAATTGCGCGCCTTAAGGAAATTGCACAAGGTACCTGGGTGCGTACGCTGGACGATCGCCTTGGCGTTTCTCAGGACGAACTGCGACGCAAACAAGTTGAACCCGCCGCCACGCTGCCCGTACAAGAACCTTTACTATCCGACAAGCCCGAGCATGTGTACCCCCGCGACGGAACATTTGAGGCTCCGAATTCAGAGCAATTCGGCTTTAAAATGGATGTACCGGAGAGCCTGTTCGACCGCGGTGAGGTTTACAATTTGTCCATCGCACGAGGCACGCTGACCAACGAAGACCGCTACATCATTCAAAACCATGTGATCCAGACCATCGTCATGCTGGGCCAGTTGCCGTTCCCCAAACATCTGCGCAACGTACCGGAATACGCGGGCGCACACCACGAAACGCTCATCGGCACAGGCTATCCGCGCAAGCTAACCAAAGATGAGATGTCGGTGCCTGCACGTATCATGGCGCTGGCCGACGTGTTCGAGGCCCTGACCGCCGCTGATCGCCCTTACAAAATGCCCAAGACGTTGAGCGAAAGCATTAAAATTCTGTCATTCATGGTCAAGGATCAGCACATCGATCCGGATTTGTTCCGCCTGCTTTTGGAAAGCGGCATCTACAAAGACTATGCCGAACGCTTCCTCAGGCCCGAACAACTTGATGAGGTTGATTTATCTCTTTATCTGGACGCGGCGGCTGAATAACGGCATATTCTCTCGGCCATGACAAAAAATTGCCCAATACACCACGCTAAGTCATATCCATTTGAAATTCCCAACCATTCCTATGTTCTTGGGAAAGAAGGTTGGTCCTCCCTTGCCCCCGGAGGCCATGAAACCGATGACCGCCACGCCGTAATTGCATCCGGCTCCAACGCCTCGCCGGACCGCCTCCGTGAGAAATACAACACGCACGAGCATTTATTGGACCAGCCCGTCTATGTGACCCGTGCAATCCTGAACGATTTCGACGCCGTCTACAGCGCGCATTTTTCCAGCTATGGCTCAATCCCTGCCACCTTAGCTCATGTGCCAGGTGCGCAAAGCGATGTCTTTGTCACCTGGCTCACCGATGGTCAGCTGGAGCGCATGCACGAAACCGAAGCCGTGGGTGTAAACTATGATTACACCCGTCTGCACGGCATCAATTTAACATTGGAAAATGGCCCGACCCTGGACACCGCACATGCGTACCTCTCGCGCCGGGGGTGCCTCAGTCGCGATGGCAGCCCCGTGCCATTGGCGGAACTCAATACCCGAGGGCGTGCCTGGATACCGATGAGCCAGAGCGAGGTTCTCGACTATGCCAAGTCCCTGATCGCACCGCATGAAGACAGCAATACATTCATCGAGACCGGCATCAACAGCCCTGTCCTGCGCCTGAAACGCAGCGGCGCATTGGCCGAAACGGCCGTGGAACACGGTTGGAAGACATTGGTGTTTTTGAGCTGATTCTTAGACCGTCATCTGGCCTGTGACCACGGCTGCAAACAGCAACAGGCCGAAGTCACGATTGGATTTAAACCGTCTCAAGCAGTTTTTCGGATCATGGATATCGACGCTTGCTACCTGCCATGCCAGATGTAGCGCCGCGGGCAGCAAGGCTGGGTAAAAATAGAGGCTCAGCCCAGCAAGCCAACCGCTCACCGCTACAAGGGCGATAACACCCCCGTAAAAAAACACCAACCAGCCTCTGGTCGCCTCGCCGAGACGCAGTGCCGTGGACTTGATGCCGATCAAAATGTCGTCGTCCTTGTCCTGGTGGGCGTAAATGGTGTCGTAACCAAGGGTCCACATGATCCCCGCCATATACAGCACCCCCGGTGCGGCACTCAGCGAGCCCTGTACCGCCGCCCAACCCAACAACGCGCCCCAATTGAACGACAGGCCCAAGAACACCTGCGGCCAATAAGTGAATCGCTTCATGTACGGATAGATCACCACTGTGACCAGCGACAGCACACCGATGGCCACGGCAAAGGCATTGAATTGAACCAACACGCCCAACCCCATGAAACCGAGTAGTCCCAAAAACAATATGGCCTGCTTGATGGACACCTGACCGCTGGGGATCGGGCGACTGGCCGTGCGGGCAACTTTGCCGTCAAAATCCCGATCCGCAATGTCATTCATCACGCATCCGGCACCGCGCATGATGAAGGAGCCAAGCGCGAACAGCATCAACAACCTCACATCCGGCCACGTTCCGTCCGCCGCCAGCGCCACGGACCACCAGCACGGCAACAACAAAAGCCACGCACCGTAAGGTCGGTCCAGACGCATCAAATACATATAAGGGTGCAGCGGCACGGGCGTCAGGCGCGCAACCCACCCTTCGGTACGAATGTCGCTGGCCTCGCTGGAAGCAGGGCTGGCTGCTGGATTGTCGGATGTACTTTTTGTCATGCCTTAGTATTACGTCATTGCTATGCTGATGTGCAAATGGGCTTATGATTGAATTATGACCGAATCCAAATTAATTACGCGCATTTACTGCGAGTCCGACTTGAAAAAGGGCTGCCCCGCCGAATTGGCAGCAGGCACGGCGCACAAGCTGCGCGCGGTATTACGCGCCAAAGAGGGTGATGCCGTCAGCCTGTTCAACGGGCGCGACGGCGAATGGCGCGCACGGTTGACCGCTCTCGGCAAAACCAAGGCTCAAGCCGAATGTATCCAGCAAACCCGTCCCCAAACGCTGGAACCCGGGCCCTGGCTGGCGTTCGCACCGCTCAAAAAAGACCGCATGGACATGGTCATTGAAAAGGCCGTGGAACTGGGCGTTGAGCGCCTGATCCCCGTGATGACAGCCCGCACCGAAAATCGCCGCCTGAAAATGGACCGCTTGGTTCAGCAAATCATAGATGCCGCAGAACAGTGTGAACGGCTCACAGTTCCCACCATCGCCGAGCCGATCAGCGTGGAAAAACTGGTCGAATCCTGGCCCGAGAACCGCGCCCTGATCGTCGCTGCGGAACGCCGCAACGCCTCCCCTTTAAGTGTTGCACTGGCTGACACCTCAGAGTCACTCGGCTTGCTGATCGGACCCGAAGGTGGATTTACAGCGCCAGAGCTTGACTGGCTGCTTAAATCGCCCATTTCTATTCCGGTAAGTTTAGGGCCGCGTATTCTTCGCGCCGAAACGGCGGCCATTGCCGCCCTAGCCGTAATGCAGACCCAATGTGGAGATTGGCGGGGTGCATAAACACCCTGCATGTCATAACCTGTAAGTCCTGTGACGAACGCCGTCCTTGACTGAAGCCTAAGGCCGTAACATGAGCGATACCTCCCCCACCGTTAACTCCCGGCGCGATCTGGTCGACTACATGGCCAGCGGCAGTAAACCCCGCGAAAAATGGCTGATCGGCACCGAGCATGAAAAATTCGCCTACCGCCTGAGCGATCTGCGCCCACTCGAATACGAAGGCGACCAAGGCGTGCGGGTTATGCTCGACAAACTTACCCGTTTCGGCTGGACCCCCGTGGCAGAAGACGGCAACGTTATCGCCCTTGTTCAGAACGACGGATCATCCATCACCCTGGAACCGGCCGGCCAGTTAGAATTGTCCGGCGCGCCGCTAGGCACCATCCATGAAACCTGCAAGGAAGTTGGGATACATCTTCAACAGGTTAAAGCCGTCGCAGCAGAAATGGAGATCGGTTTTCTTGGCGTCGGCTATCAACCCAAATGGCCGCGCACAGAAATGCCGTGGATGCCCAAAAACCGCTATGCACTGATGCAAAATTACATGCCCACCCGCGGCGGGCTAGGGCTAGACATGATGCAGTCCACCTGCACCGTTCAGGTGAACCTAGACTTCGATTGCGAAGCCACCATGATCAAAATGTTTCGCGTTTCTCTGGCGCTCCAACCCGTTGCCACCGCGCTGTTTGCTAACTCGCCGTTCAAGGAAGGTAAACCCTCAGGCTATCTCAGCTACCGCAGCCACATCTGGACCGACACCGACCCGGATCGTACCGGCGTTCTGCCGTTCGTGTTCGAAGACGGATTCGGTTTTGAACGCTACGTCGACTACATGCTCGATGTCCCGATGTACTACGTCTACCGCAACGGCACTTATCTCGACGCGACAGGCCAGTCGTTCCGCGACTTTCTTGAGGGTAAACTGCCCGCATTGCCTGGTGAAAAGCCAACACTGCAAGACTGGGAAGATCACCTGACCACCGCTTTTCCCGAAGTGCGTCTAAAGAGGTATCTGGAAATGCGCGGTGCCGATGGCGGACCGTGGAGCCGCCTGTGCGCGTTGCCGGCCTTGTGGGTTGGTTTGCTGTACGATCCGGGCATCTTGGATCAAGCTTGGGAGATGATCAAAGACTGGACCCCACAAGATCACGACCACCTGCGCGCCATGGTCCCACAAATGGCGCTGAGCACGCCGTTCAAAGACGGCACGTTGGGCGATGTCGCCCTTGAGGTGTTGGAACTTGCCCACCAGGGTTTGGTTCGACGCAAGCGCCTGGACGGCGTCGGTCTGGACGAAAGCCGGTTCTTGAAGCCATTGTTCCAAATTGCAGAATCCGGATTGACGCCTGCTGAAGACCTGCTATTCGCATATGAACGGCGCTGGAAAGAGTGTGTTGACCCTATTTTCCGCGAATACGCGTACTGATCCCCCAATATTAATGGTTACGAAAGACAAGACTGAGAGTATTTTCAAGGCTACGCTACTGTTGGCCATACCAATAGCATGGTTATTGAGACTGGGGGGTGACACAACATAATGAGCGACAGCAAGATTTCCCTTGCTGAAATTGAGCAGGCGCTGCACAGCGGTGATTTTTGCTTTCATTTCCAGCCAAAAGTATCCTTTCAGACCGGTGCCATCGTCGGCGGCGAGGCTTTGCTGCGTTGGAATAAAATTAACGGCTCTCTGATCCCGCCGGGACTGTTTCTACCCCAAGCCGAAGAAAGCGGTTTTATCACCGACATCACCGCAGTCATGCTGACCGAGTTGGTTCAAAACATCGCTCAGTTGCGCAAACTCAAGCCTGATATCCAAATCGCCTTCAATGTTTCTGCGCTCGATTTGCGTTCCCCCTATCTGGTCAAAATGCTGCGCAGTTTTATCGGCAATCAACTGATCAATCCCGGCAACATTCAGATTGAGATCACGGAAACCGCGCTCGTCGACCGGTCAGAACGCATCCACACTACACTTCTGGATCTGGTCGCACTGGGCATCGAGATCGTGATGGATGATTTCGGCACGGGCTATTCATCCCTGGACGCCCTCAGCCAATTGCCCTTTTCCGCGCTCAAACTTGACCAAGGTGTGGTCGGGCGCATGGCTAACGATTCCAAAAGCACCCACATTGTGCGGTCCAGCCTTTTGATGGCCCGCGACATGTCGATCAAGACCATCGCAGAGGGGGTCGAGACCGAGGCCGCTTACACCTTCCTGCTGGCATCAGGCTGCGTCGAAGCCCAAGGCTTTTGGATGAGCAAGCCGCTGCCCATCGACCAATTTATCCAAATCGTTAAGGACGAGCCCAAGTGGCCCTCGTCCGAATTGGGTTTTCTCTACAACGCCTGGGTCAATCATTTATCCTATCGGCGCAAGGTCCTGGATACGGTTTACACCATGACCATGACCAATCCGAGTGAATGGGACAAAATGCCGCGTCTCGATCTGCGCCACAACCCAGGCTACTGCCGTCTGGGGCAGTGGTATAACGACGCGAAGCGTACCGGGGGGCTTTCAGACGGTGCCTACCAAGTCCTTGAAGACACGCACCGCGAAATGCATGCCGCTGGCAACATCCTGATTAAAACCGTCCGCTCAAACCCCGATCCAGAAGCCATCATCGAAGCCACCGACGAGTTTCTGCATTTCTCCGAGCAGGTGGACAAAGAAGTCTCACGTATCGTCGGTCAATCGTTCGCCGAAGGCTTGCGCAACCGCAATCCCAACGCCATATCGCACCATCCTGTTGCTAAAAGAATAACGGAATAAGCCGTCACACTTTGCTGCGTTCTGGGTGAAAGCGTTCCGGATCGCCGACCCAGCCCAGCACGGTTCCCAGCAACCAGCACAGCGGTTCCCCCACCGCACGCACCGCACGCCCCCCATAATGGGGGCGCGACCTCGCCTTCATACGAAATGCGATTTCTTCCGCCCGCCACCGCGCCAGCGGCTCAACCATATAGGTCGCCAATGGGGAGCGTTTCATTAACCGCACATACGGCACAGCCCAGGCGTGATAACCGCGCACGGTTGCAGGAGAAAGATGGCGTAACGTATACGCTATGTCTAACCGCTGGAGGCTCGGCGCCATCAAGCCCTGACGCACCAGTTCGGTGCAGATGACGCGGGTGTTGCCGGCCGAAGCACTCCCGTCACCACGTCCAACAATGTCCCGGGTAAATTGACCATATGCGCCAATTTCCCGACCATAGTTATCGACTCTACTGCCTCCAGTCTCGGCGCCGCTTTTGGTTGTGCCGCTGTGGTAATTTCCGCCAGCATCGGTGTATCCCGCATTGCCCATTTCGCCTGAATTTTTGTCAGGTCTTTCATACAATGCCTCAGACCCTGGTGCACGAGAGCCGGCCTCAGATGACGTCCCGTCACCACCTTTCCCGCTTGAGGCTTTGCTTTCTGCAGCCCTGTTTTTTGCCGCGCGTGCAGCGACCCGTCTCATCGACACGCCTGGGTCCTGTTTTATACCTTGAACATCTCGAGCAATCTCATGGCTGCGCATCAAGCCCCCGTTCAAGGCATCCACTTTGCGACGGTCATCATTTACTTCGGTCTTCGCAATGCTAAAATCAACACCATCAAGCGTATCTTCTTTGGCGCTGGGGCGGGCTGATGTCGGGGTGTCCGACAAAAGGCCATGTTCACGAGCATAGCTCTGAGCAGCAGCGTCTTGACGTGCTTTTCCAAGGGCGGCATCACGGTCGATGTTTTTTTGCACATCACTCAACAAATCAAGATCTGCTCGTGACTTCATCGCCTGGGTTTTCGATGCATTCTGAGCCTGTGAACGTGTTTGTGGACTTACCCCACCCAACGGCGACCAACCGCCAAGGCTAACGGTATAGCTTCCCGGTGGCGTTTTGTTGACGGCTTTGCTCAGTAAATCCATGTTGAAACCGGATGTGTCGACCCTTGGGCTTCGGGTGCGCTGAGGGGATTCAGAAACATAGTCCTGCATGGGTGTCTTGACCGTTACCGTTCTGGGAGCCTTTTGCGAGGCTTGAGACGTAGCCCGTTTCGCCTGTTGCGTTTCCAACTGATGTTGGTTTTGTTCTTGGGTCATGTAGTCTTCGGGGCTGAATTCGTGAGACGGTCCGGCATAATTCGGGTTTTGATCCGCCAAGCTGCCACGCGTGATCCGACCGTCCGTGATTTCCAAACTGCCTGCCATCAAGTTGTCGCGATAGCCCTGAAATGCCTTTGCCGCCACTTGGCGATTGTCGAGACCGAGTCGAGACCGAACAGCGGCGACTGCCCAGTATTCACCTTCTTTTCATTACGCACCGCATCCACCCCGGACTGCGCCGCCGCCGCGACGTCGCCAGTACGCTCGTATTCCAAACGCGCATGTTCGCTGGCGAGCTTGTCCAACGCAGAATATCGCACATCGTTAATGACGGAGCTCCCTTCGATCCCCCGCATGATCGCAGCGCCCATGGACGGGTTGACTTCGCTTTTGTTGAAAGCGGTCGGACCACTGCCTTTTGCGAGACTTTCAAGCAGGCTATCGGGCGCGCCTGCGCGCTGCAATTCCATTTGCAGTTTACCAAGACCAAGCATGTGTTGATAATTTTCGGATATATTATTGTGATCCGTAAAAGGGTCTATATAAGCACCCTTACGTTTTGGGTCGCCAATGGCAAAATACCCCAAATCCTCGACCCAATTCCCAGCTAACCACGATGCCGCCGTAACCGCGTAATTTGTATCAACCTTATAGGGTTGCACAGTCCGTACCGCATTAAGTGAAAACATTTTTTCAAGCAAAGGATCCATTGCATGCTTTTGAGACATGCTCCAAAGTTTTGACGGCAAAGATATGTTTGCCAGCTGATCAAGGAGCCGTTCTTCAAATGTTTGAGAAGGACCAACCGTAAACGTTTCGCCCATGGGGATACCGAACCCCGGAACCACGTCCTTTGGGTCGACAAAGTTGACGCCGTTGATACGCGACATAACATCTGGTTTTGTCACGCCGGGTTGCCCCATTTTTTCACGCTCTTTGTGAAATTGTTCAATCGCGCTCCGCCCGCCAATGCCGTTAAAGGTCACGACATTGACGGATTTATCGGTAACCCGCGCCACCTCATAGGCGATGGCGTAGGCGACGCCGGCACCGAGACTATGCCCGGTGATGGTAACATTTTTACCAGCACGAACCATTTTAGAAATCTCAACAACCATATCTGCCGCAGCCGGACTTGCCGACTGCGCCGCCCCCATATTGGCATCGGTGATGGCGTCACGTACGGATTCCGTACCGCGCACGGCGGCAAAGGCGTCCTGGCCACCCGGTTTGTCGTAGATTGCCCCTTGGAAATCTGAAAAAGGGTCGTGAAAGGTCTCCCCGCTCTGTGTGAATCCTTTTGGCGCAGTATCATCGTATACAGATTTTGCGGTGAGGGCGGCGTCTTGATAGGTCGAAAAATCATTTTTGTTCATGATTTGTTCCTTTTGAGGTGCAGCGCAGCCAAAGGGCTCCGCCTTTCAATTACAATTTTGTCTTTGGGAACTATTTAACGGGAGAGACCCTTAAAGGGGGCGTGGTGGGTAATGCCCTAATAACATCGGCGTGCTTGCACAGGTCGATGATTTTGAGATCCACCTGTTTTATGGTTGATTTATGAGAACCAAACTTAGGAATGTGTCTCCAGGCGATTTTGCAACCATCCGGGCTTGTCGCAATACGCCCATACGTCATGCCGCGTGTCAATTTGACCATACGCGTCACCTCAAACGGGGTATCGCCATACAACAGCAAATAAACACCCGATGTGAAAATTTCTCGGGTGTTGAACATTTGCTGATGCATCACATAGCCAAGCTGGGTTGGAACGATGTTCGACCAATTGCTGTTCCAGGGCAGACATACTTTTTTAAAGTTGGTTTGACGGGGCCAAAACCAATAGATCGGCATACAGTCTTCAGGACCCTTGTAGCCTTTCTGGCGATATCCGCTGTCGGCAAAATAATAGACGGAACGCAAATCACCCTCGCGTGGGGTAGCTGCCTGAAAATCGATAAAACTTGAAGATTTATGTGACGCAAACATATCACCATTTCCACCCTGAAACGGGGTCGGAGTGCCAGGGTCATGAATATTTTTGTGATAGAGAATAGCATTTGCCTTCTTGAGCCGATCATTCGGATCAGAAATATACCCGTCCCCTTCGCGCAAACCTTCCACAAACCGACCCTTGATCGCCTCATGGGCTTCCAGCTGATCGCAGCGGTATTTGCTCATCAGTCCACGGTCGGCAAGATCGATGTCATCCAACTTAACACGAGGCTGATACAGCGTTTCGTGGCCCGGCACACCAGCCATATCGGGTTTCAAGCCTTCAATCGCATACCAAACGCGTTGCTCAATGATCTCCCCTGCTTCATTTTTGGTGAGTTTAACGCACATCGGGTCCGTCATCTGATACGGGGCGATATCCATTTCACCTGTTTTATGATTCCAAATCGCGCGCCTCATGCCAGACTCATTCGGGTCATTTTTATCCAGCTCAATCCGCTCGCCGACATAAAGGCTGAATATCAAACGGTCATTATCGATCCAGTAAATAGTGTTAGAATTTACGTTAAAACCTGTGTGCTGGACATACTCAGGCCACACCACGGGCTCGTCATCAAACCCACATGAAACGCTCAACCCCAAAATGCCGATTGACGCCACTATCTGAAAAATCTCTTTCACGTATAGCACCTCGCGCACCTCTCCCTGTCGTTGTCAGGATACTATCAAAGCCCGCACTGCGGGTCAAGGATTATTTTCCTTTTTATGGCTTTTCCCAACACCACCAACAAAAACGCCGCCCCTGTCGGGCGGCGTTTTATGTGTAACGATGGTCGGGGGGCGTTAGCCGTTTAAGCCGCAGTCCCGCCGACGGTGAGGTTTTCGATCCGCATAGTAGGCTGGCCGACGCCGACGGGTGCGCTGAGGGGATTCAGAAACATAGTCCTGCATGGGTGTCTTGACCGTTACCGTTCTGGGAGCCTTTTGCGAGGCTTGAGACGTAGCCCGTTTCGCCTGTTGCGTTTCCAACTGATGTTGGTTTTGTTCTTGGGTCATGTAGTCTTCGGGGCTGAATTCGTGAGACGGTCCGGCATAATTCGGGTTTTGATCCGCCAAGCTGCCACGCGTGATCCGACCGTCCGTGATTTCCAAACTGCCTGCCATCAAGTTGTCGCGATAGCCCTGAAATGCCTTTGCCGCCACTTGGCGATTGTCGAGACCGAGTCGAGACCGAACAGCGGCGACTGCCCAGTATTCACCTTCTTTTCATTACGCACCGCATCCACCCCGGACTGCGCCGCCGCCGCGACGTCGCCAGTACGCTCGTATTCCAAACGCGCATGTTCGCTGGCGAGCTTGTCCAACGCAGAATATCGCACATCGTTAATGACGGAGCTCCCTACGATCCCCCGCATGATCGCAGCGCCCATGGACGGATTGACCTCGGTGGTGTTGAACGCGCTGGCGCTGCTGCCGTTGGCCACACTTCCCAAAAGCGATTGCGGTGCCCCGGCGCGCATCAATTCCTGCATTAGGCTGTTGTAGTAGGGCGTGTTTTGGGTGCGCCCGATCGCGGCTACGTGCTCAGCATACATCCGTTGCTGCGCCAGCGCAGCCTGTAAGAATTCGAGGTCGTAAGGTGGGGTGTTTGACGGATATTGCCCAAGCGTTAATTCCCTGAACTCCCCCAAACTGCCTAAGTATTCTTCAAGCGACGGTTCATCCTTTGGGTCAGAAGCATGAATGCCCGAGACTACGGCTAGCTCGACATTCCCAGTGGTCTCAATAACATCATATGCAGCCACTGCCGCGTCCTGTGCAGACATGGAATATCCCTCAAGATTCATAATGCCGCGCAGGTCTTCTCTGGTCGCGTAAGCAGAAGACCCAAGCATGCCCCGCTGTATTGCCGATGCCAGTTCGTAATCTTGGGAGGTGATGGAGCGAACGCCCTCGTAAAAAGGCACAGCTTTATCCACCAGAGGCACAATTTTATCCACCAATTTCTGCGGAACATTGGCAGCTGCCATTGCAGCACTTAAAAAAGAAGTATGATTCATGTACTCCATCTTGGTGAAATTTTCGTTCCATTCATAATGATTTTTCCAAGTATTTGGTGATACCGAGCCTGCAACCTTTTTTATTATATTATCAACTGGTTTTGCCACACCCTCTTTTACGACCTCCAGGACTGCCTCTGTGGGATCGCCCTCTGGGAATCCGCTTATATTCCTACCATGACCGCGTGCTTTTTTTGCCATCATCATCACCTATCTAGTCAGTTGGTTTCAGGGGAAGTGGATTCGTAAAACGATTCTCGACATTCCTTATAAGCCGGAAAGTCAATAAAATTGTCGAAATTCCAGAGGATGTAATCGACTTTGCAGAAGAGGTGATCTTCAACCGCGTGTTTTTTGCAGTTGTCATGATCCCTTCCAGATTCAAAGCACCAAGAACTTGCAGCACCAACCAAGGTGCCTGGATCATGTGCCCAGGTATCTAATAGCTGCAGCGCGGTCTTGCGTAGAAACATCCGCTCAGAATTTGGTATGCCTTCTTCTATACGTTTTGAGGCTTCAGAAGACAGCTGGGCATCATAAAATGATCCCAGAATGCCATACTTGTATGCTTTTTCGTAATCAACTTTGGCTTGCAAGCCTAATGCGTAGGCCGCATGAAGGGCTTCAAATGCAAATGGGTTCCCACTTGCGGCTCGGGCTTCGATTGCTTCAACTCGAACACGCCGGGGCCACTGATATAAACTTTTCGTAACAAGATAATTGACCGCAAAATAATCCCGGTTGGGCATGGAAGCCTTACGGTACCAATCAATCGCCTCCTCATATTTGTATTCATTCTTAGCCCAGTGACCCATCATGTTTTGGGCGTATGGGTGGCCATTTTCTGCCGCAATGCGGATATTCGTTTCCCAGTCATGAGACACGATGAGGGACGGGTCCTTCGCCAACTGTTCCGCATTGTCGGGTGAATTAGTTAACCCGACGAACAAATGGGCATATGCGTCATTGTGCTCATATGCGGCCTGCATCCATTTTTTCGCGCTGACCTCATCAATGGGCACACCCCACTCGCCCTCATAGAGGACATAACCCAAAAACCCCTGGGCTTGCGCGTTGCCACTTTCGGCAAGCTGCACCAAAAGAGAATAGGCCTGATCGAAACGTCCGGCGTTGGCTTCACGTTCCACATCGGGGATGGAAACGTCCTGGGCGGACACAGGGGCAGCATCCCCCATCAGACTGAGCGCGATCCCAACAAAGACCACAGCAGATGCAAACAAGCGTCGCACATCAATCATATCTACCTGACCAATCCTGCCCATGAGCTCCAGACACAGCTCTCCCAGTCGTTGTCAGGATACTATCAAAGCCCGCACTGCGGGTCAAGGATTATTTTCCTTTTTGTGGTTTTTCCCAACACCAACAACAAAAACGCCGCCCCTGTCGGGCGGCGTTTTATATGTAACGATGGTCGAGGCGTGTTAGCCGTTTAAGCCGCCGTGCCGCCAACGGTGAGGTTTTCGATGCGCATGGTGGGTTGGCCGACGCCGACGGGTACGCTTTGGCCGTCCTTGCCGCACATGCCCACACCGGTGTCCAGCTTCATGTCGTTACCGATCATGGTGACGCGTTTGAGGTCTTCGGGGCCGTTGCCGATCAGGGTCGCGCCCTTGACCGGGGCGGTGACTTTGCCGTCTTCGATCTTGTAGGCCTCGGTGCAGCTAAAGACGTACTTGCCCGATGTGATATCCACCTGACCACCGCCGAAGTTGACGGCGTAAAGACCTTGCTTCACCGACTGAATAATTTCCTGTGGGTCCTTGTCGCCGCCCAGCATATAGGTGTTGGTCATGCGCGGCACCGGGGCGTGGGCATAACTTTGACGTCGTCCGTTGCCGGTCGGGGCCATACCCATCAGGCGCGCGTTCATACGGTCCTGCATAAAGCCTTTGAGGATGCCGTCTTCGATCAACACGGTGTTGGAGGTCGGCGTGCCTTCGTCGTCGATGCTGAGTGAACCACGGCGCTCGTTCATGGTGCCATCGTCGACCACGGTAACGCCCGGCGCCGCCACACGTTCGCCCAACAACCCCGCGAAGGCCGAGGTTTTCTTGCGGTTGAAGTCGCCTTCCAGCCCGTGGCCAATGGCTTCGTGCAACAACACGCCGGGCCAGCCGGGGCCGAGCACCACGGTCATTTCACCCGCGGGGGCGGGCACGCTGTCCAGATTGACGATGGCTTGGCGCAAGGCTTCGTCGGCGATATTGGCCCAAGTTTCCGGGGTCACCCATTGCTCATAAGCCGCCCGGCCACCCGCGCCGAACGATCCGCTTTCCATGCGACCGTCTTGTTCGACCACCACCGAGACATTGATCCGCACCAAGGGGCGAATGTCGGATGCCGCATGACCGCCAGCGCGCATAATTTCCACCGCCTGCCAGTTGCCCGCCAACGAGACCGAGACCTGTTTGACCCGCGGGTCCTTGGCGCGCACATACGCGTCGATATCGCCAAGCAGCTTGACCTTGACGTCGAACGCCATGCCTTGCAGGGGGTTTTCGTCGCCATAGAGCTTTACGTTAGTGCCCTTAGGCGCTGCTGCCAACACACCGCCGTGACCGCGACAGACGGAACTGACGGTCACGCCCGCGCGCTTGATGGCTTCTTCGGAAAGTTCAGTCGCGTGGGCATACCCCGCCGTTTCATCAGACACGGCGCGCAGGCCGAAGCCCTGAGCGGTGTCGAAGTTGGCCGATTTCAATTGCCCGTCATCGAACAACAGGCTTTCAGACTGGCGATATTCCAGGAACAACTCACCATCGTCCGCACCGCCAAGGGCGTCTTCGACGAGCCCCGTCACGCGCCCCCGGTCCATGCCGGTGTGCTCGAAAAACAACTTATTGGTGGTTGCGGTGAAGGACATTGGCGGTCTCCAGAAAGTTCATGTTCCCTCGGTATGCCAGAGGGCCTTGGGCATCGCAAGGCTCCCCTTGCACAATTCGGTGCGTCTTATATGGGACATCCAGCCCTGCTTTGCCACCCCACCCTGCACCAGTCCGCGCATTAGCATCTTGACGCCCGGCTTTTCGTTCGACATGTTAGGACTTGTAAACGTGGTGATTTGGCCGGTCGGCTTGCGGCCACGTAAAACAACCAGCTAAAAGACCGAAGCAACGGGAAAGCAAACTATGTGCCCTGGCCTTCGGTCCGGGCTTTTTTTGTTTGTTTTTTTGAAGGAAACCGGAATATGAGCGACACAACCAAGGGCAAAAAAGACACCTCCACCTGGCGCCCGGCGACACAGCAAGTGCGCGCAGGACTGAACCGCACGCCGTTCGGCGAAACCAGCGAAGCGCTGTTTATGACGTCTGGCTATGTCTACGAGTCAGCCGAACAGGCCGAACGCTCCTTCACCGGCGAAGAAGACCACTACGTCTATTCCCGTTACGGCAACCCGACCCTGAGCATTTTCGAAGACCGCATGGCGGCCGTCGAGGGCGCTAAATATTGCAAAGGCACCGCCAGCGGCATGGCGGCGGTGTTCGCAGCACTGGCGGCCCCGCTGAAAACAGGCGACCGCATTGTCGCCGCAAAGGCGCTGTTCGGCGCGTGCTATCACGTCATCAACGCCATTTTGCCACGCTGGGGCATCACCGCCGAGTTTGTCGACGGCACCGACCTGGACGCTTGGGCCAAGGCGCTCAGCACGCCGACGCAGGCGGTGTTTTTGGAAACACCATCTAACCCTGCATTGTCTATCATCGACATCGCGGCGGTGTCCGAACTGGCCCACAAGGCAGGTGCACTGGTGGTGGTCGACAACGCCTTCGCCAGCACCGTGCTGCAACGCCCGCTGGAGCTGGGCGCGGACGTGGTGACCTACAGCGCCACCAAGCATATCGACGGTCAGGGCCGCGCACTGGGCGGAGCGATTTTGTCCAACAACGAAGACTACCTGGAAAAAACCGTCGCCCCATTTTTGCGCCAAACCGGCCCAGCCCTTAGCCCATTCAATGCCTGGGTGCTGCTCAAGGGGCTGGAAACGATTGATCTGCGCGTTACCCGCCAATGCGAAAATGCCTTGAAAGTGGCCGAATTTCTAAGCACTCAACATGCCATTGAACAGGTTATTTACCCCGGCCTGAAAAGCCATCCCCAGCACGAACTGGCCATGAAGCAGATGTCCGGCAGCGGCGGCACCATCGTGGCGTTCAACGTCAAGGGCGGCAAGGACGCGGCGTTCAAGATCATGAACAAACTGGAAATCATCGATATTTCCAACAATCTTGGCGACATCAAAAGCCTCATCACCCATCCCGCCACCACCACCCATCAAAAGATGACGGCGGACGAACAACTGGCGGCGGGCATCACCGCGGGTAGCATTCGTTTGTCGGTGGGCATTGAGGATGTGCGCGACCTGATGGACGACTTGGGCCAGGCCTGCGCCTGATCTCTTTTGCGAGGGGGCCTTGGCGTTCGGCCTTTAATCCCCTACATACTCTCAGGATAGAAACCTGATTAAAAATTAAGGGACGCTGATGTCGGATTCCATCAAGAACAAGCTCAACCTGTTGCAAGACCTGATCAAAGACGCCCAAAAGCGAGGTGCCGATGCCGCGGATGCCGTGTTCGCCGAAGGCACATCCCTGTCGCTGTCGTGGCGCATGGGCGAGGTCGAACAGCTGGAACGCTCCGAAGGGATGGACCTGGGGCTACGCGTATTTGTTGGCAAATCACAAGCCATCGTTTCATCGTCTGACATCAGCAAGGGGGCCTTGAATGAGCTGACCGAGCGCGCCGTAGCAATGGCACGCTCTGTCCCCGAAGACCCCTATGCGGGCCTTGCCGATCCGGACCAGCTGGCGACCGAATTCATGGACTTCGACATGTTCGATCCGTCAGAACCCAGTGCGGACGAACTGACCGAAGCCGCACGCACCGCCGAAGAAGCCGGACTTGCCGTTTCCGGGGTGAGCAATTCCGAAGGCGCACATGCGGGTTTCAGCCAATCTTCGATCGCGTTTGCCGCATCCAACGGCTTCGCCCACACCTATCAGCGATCGCGCCACAGCCTCAGCGCTTCCATGCTGGCTGGCGAAGGCACGGGGATGGAACGCGACTATGACTACACCGGTGCGGTGTGGGCCGAAGACCTGCAAAGCCCCGAAGCCATCGGCCGCAGCGCCGGGGAAAGGTCCGTCAAACGCCTCAACCCGCAAAAAGCCAAGACCCAACAGGTTCCGGTGGTGTTCGATCATCGCGCAGCCCGCTCCCTGGTCGGGCACCTGTCCGGGGCTATCAACGGCTCATCCATTGCGCGCGGCACCTCGTTCCTTAAAGAGTCCATGGGCAAGGATATTTTTTCCCCGAACGTCACCATCGTCGACGATCCGCACCGCATGCGCGGGCTGCGTTCAGCGGCCTTCGACGACGAAGGCCTAGCCACCCATCGTCGCAACATTATCGATCAAGGCAAGCTCACCACCTGGTTTTTGGACCTGCGCTCCGCACGCCAGTTGGGCCTGGAACCCACCGGGCATGCCGGGCGGGGCGTTTCCAGCCCGCCATCACCGGGGGCGTCGAACCTTTATCTGGCTGCAGGCGAAATGTCGGTGGCGGAACTGATCAAGGACATCAAAGCCGGTTTCTTCATCACAGAACTGATCGGCATGGGCGTCAACACCGTCACCGGCGATTATTCGCGCGGCGCCAGCGGGTTTTGGATCGAAAATGGGGAAATCACGCATCCTGTCTCCGAAGTCACCGTTGCGGGACATCTCAGCGAAATATTCAAAAGCCTCACCCCCGCCAATGATCTTGAGTTTCTCTACGGCGTGGACGCACCAACCGTGCGCATCGAAGGCCTCACACTCGCGGGTTCGTAAGGACTTATTCTTAGGCTTTGCAGGCTTTGGTCCGTGCCCAAGTCATGTTATGTTCCCCCACAGTGAAATCCTGAGCATATCCGCTCACCAAACAGGCATAAGTGACGACCACCCGTGACCCACGTCCCGACTCATACTCTGATGGCGCGCCTCTGGCGTGAGTGCATTCGCGGCTACGTCTGGTGGCTTGTCCTAGCTGTGGTCTTCATGGCGCTGATGGCCGGCGCAACAGCCCTGAGCGCATGGCTGATGAAGCCCGTGGTCAACGAAATCTTCATTGCCCGCGACCGCGACATGTTGTGGCTCATCGGCGGCGCGGTGCTCGCGACCTTCGCCGTTAAGGGCACCTCAAACTATGTGCAGCAAATATTGATGGCATTCGTCGGGCTCAGGATCGTCGCCGACATGCAAAACCGTCTTTACAAACACATGACGGACATGGATCTTAGCTTCTTCCACGACAATTCCACGGGCACACTGGTTTCACGCTTTACCATTGATGTTGGCTCCATGCGCATCGCTGTGGCCCATGCCATCACCGTATTCGGCAAAGACATGCTGTCGTTGGTCGGGTTGGTGGCTGTGATGTTCATTCAAGACTGGGAACTCGCCTTTATCGCGTTTTTCGTCTTCCCCATTGCCATCTTGCCCATCGCTAAAATCGGGCGGCGCATGCGTAAGGTCACCATCAACGCTCAGGCCGAGACTGGGCAACTGACCACCACGTTGGAACAGACCTTTCACGGCATTCGCATGGTCAAAGCATATTCGATGGAAGGCTATGAGCGCGCCCGCATCGCTGAAATCGTCGAGCGGCTTTATAAGCTCTATTTGAAATCCACCCGAACGCGCGCCCTTTCCAGCCCGATTATGGAAACTCTCGGCGGCGTTGCGGTGACGGCCGTCATCATTTACGGCGGCCACCGGGTGATCGAAAATGCAACCGATCCCGGAGGGTTTTTCTCATTCATCACAGCGCTTTTGTTGGCTTATGAGCCGCTCAAGCGTCTTGCCAATCTGAACGCAACCGTACAAGAAGGCTTAGCGGGAGCCCAACGCACCTTTGAAGCTTTGGACCACCCCAACCGTATCCTGGAAAAACCGAACGCCCAGGAATTGGCCGTAAAAACCGGTGAGGTCCGTTTCCAAAATGTCTCGTTCAGTTATGCCCAATCCACGAATGTCGTCGGGCAGTCCGACACAGCGCTCGACAACATTGACATCACTGTTCCGGCAGGTAAAACAGCGGCTTTGGTCGGCCCATCCGGTGCAGGCAAGTCAACGATACTGAATTTGGTGCCGCGCTTTTACGACATCACCGCGGGCAACGTTTTCATCGACGGTCAAGACGTCCGCGACGTCACTTTCAAGTCGCTTCGAGGTGCCATCGCCCTTGTCAGCCAGGAAATAACCCTGTTCGACGACACAGTGCGCGCAAACATCTCGTATGGTCGCCCCGACGCTCCGTTCGAGGACATCGTGCAGGCTGCGAAAAATGCTGCCGCACATGAATTTATTGAAGCCCTTCCAGACGGTTATGACACCATGGTCGGCGAGCAAGGCGTACGCCTGTCGGGTGGGCAGCGTCAACGTCTGGCCATCGCACGGGCGATCATCAAGAACGCACCGATCTTGCTTCTGGACGAGGCGACATCGGCACTCGACACGGAATCTGAACGCCACGTCCAGGCGGCCCTAAATGGTCTCATGGCCAACCGCACCACCTTGGTGATTGCCCATCGGCTTTCGACGGTGGTGGATGCAGATATTATTTACGTTCTCAACCAGGGCCAGGTTGCGGAACAAGGTAGCCATGCCGAACTGCTCGCCAAGGGTGGTCAGTACGCCAATCTGTACCAATTGCAGTTCGCCGCTGACGATATGACGCACGACAACGACGATGTCACGGTCAATGCCTAAGGCTGGCGGAGGTCTTATATGAAGCTCCATAAACGCCTCTTCGAACAAGCCTGGGCCCAATCTTTGGTGTCGTTTCTGGTCGCCCTATACCTGCGCTTCATCCGCACCACCGGGCGCTGGGACATTCGTGGATGGGAAAACATCCAGTCCCAACTCGATGCCGGACAACCGGTCATTTTGTGTTTCTGGCATGCCCGCATGATCATGTCGATGTTTGGTTGGCAGCACACCCACCAACTCAACATGCTCAGCACCCCGCACCGCGACGGCAAAATCGCCGCTATGTGCTACAACCGCCTGGGCATCAACACCATATGGGGATCGACCAAAAAGGGCGGATCGGAAGCCGCACGCACCATGATCCGGGTGCTCAAAGCCGGGCAAACCGTAGCCATCACCCCCGACGGCCCCAAAGGCCCCCGCCAGCGCATGCAATCCAGCGCCATCGACATCGCGCGCATGAGCGGGGCAAAACTGATCCCCGTAACGGCTACCTCAACGGCAAAAAAGGTATTAGGAACCTGGGACCGGTTGCAAATCCCCACACCGTTCGGCCGGGGCGTGGTGCGGATTGGCCTGCCCATCGATGTGCCCCGCAAGGCCAATGCGCAAGCGCTCGAAACGCTCCGCCAAACCGTTGAAGACCAGCTCAACGCCATGACGCGAGAGCTAGACAGTGAATTCGGATTTGAAACACCCCAGCCCGCAGAATTGCCAAAAGTGGCAGGGCCCACGTCATGAAGCTGTCGCTCTACCGTATGGCCACGACGCTAGGCGGACCTTTGGTTCGTCTGTATCTAAACCAGCGCCTTAAGCGCGGCAAAGAAGACCCCGCGCGTTTCAATGAACGTCTCGGCCACCCGTCCCTGGCTCGCCCCCAGGGTAAACTGGTGTGGATGCACGCCGCCAGCGTTGGCGAGTCCCTTTCCATCCTGCCGCTGATCGAGCGGATGCTGCGCGATCACAAGGGCTGGTCGGTTCTGGTCACCACCGGCACCGTGACCTCGGCGCGTCTGATGACAGAACGCTTGCCTCAAAAGGCAATTCACCAATATGTCCCGGTGGACCTGGTCACCTATGTGCGCCGTTTCCTGGAACATTGGCAGCCCGATCTGGCGCTGTGGGTAGAAAGCGAATTCTGGCCCAATCTGGTGATCGAAACCCGCGCCCGTGCCGTATCCATGGTGGTTTTGAACGCGCGGATGTCGGAAAACTCGTTCAAGGGCTGGCAAAAAAACCGTTCCATGATCAAACGCCTACTATCCGCCTTTCCGCTGATTTTGGCGCAAAGCGATACCGATGCACAACGCTTTGAGGCCCTGGGCGCAAAAGCTGTCACGGTCGCGGGCAATCTGAAATATGCCGCAGGGCCGCTACCAGTCGATGAGCTTGAATTGGCAAAGCTTCAAACCGCAATGGGATCACGGGCCCATTGGCTCGCGGCCTCCACCCATAGCGGTGAAGAAGCGATTTGCGGCCGCGTTCACAAGATGCTGAAAACTAAAATACCAGACCTGCTGACCATCATCGTACCGCGACACCCCAACCGCGGCATGGGCATTGCGACAGAGCTGGAACAGATCGGCCTCAGTGTCGCACGGCGCGCTGAGAACCAACGCATCACGCCTGAAACAGACATCTACATCGCCGACACCATGGGGGAATTAGGATTGTTTTATCGCCTGAGCGATATTGTGTTTGTCGGCAAAACCCTAGCCAGTGTGGGCGGTCAAAACCCCATCGAACCCGCTGCCTTGTCTTGCGCCTTGATTTTCGGCAAGGACATGAGCAATTTTCAACAAATATCATCCACCCTGTCCAAGGCGGGCGCAGCCCGGTGGGTACGGGACGAAATGGAACTGTCCGGCGCGGTTGAAATGTTGATAAATGACGAACAAGAACGTAAACAAGCTGCGGCCGCTGCGGTTGACACCGTTCGCGGCGAAGCCCATGTGCTAGACCGGGTGATGGATGCTCTCACCCCCTATTTAAATAACAAATTGGCCAACAAGGCCAATGAGGGAGGTCGCCATGCGCGCACCTGATTTTTGGGATCGCAAAACTGATGGCATTCTGCCCAGCCTGTTGCGTCCGCTGGGCTGTCTTGTGGCCACTGCGGGCACAATGCGGCGCAAAGCCACCGCACCGTGGCGCGCACCGGTACCGGTGATTTGCATCGGAAATTTGGTGGCCGGTGGCGCTGGAAAGACCCCGGTAGCCATCGACATTGTCGCCCGCCTCAAGGCCGCAGGTATGGACGCGCATGTGGTGTCACGGGGCTATGGCGGCACAGAACTCGGCCCTGTACGCGTAGACCTTACTACCCACACCAGCCAAGGTGTCGGCGATGAACCGTTGCTGCTGGCGCGTACGGCTTCCACCTGGGTCAGTCGCGACCGCCGCCAAGGCATCGAAGCCGCAGTAGAAGCTGGCGCAAACATCATCATCATGGACGATGGCTTGCAAAACCCCAGCGTTGAAAAAGATTTGTCTCTGATGGTGGTCGATGGCGCGTACGGCTTTGGCAATGGCCGGGTGATGCCCGCAGGCCCGTTGCGTGAACCCGTTGAAACGGGCTTGGCGCGTACCGATGCCGTGGTGTTACTGGGTGCCGATCAGGCCGACGTCTGGGGCCGCGTACAACGCCTTGGCTACAAACACATGAAAGTGGTGCGCGCCAAGCTGGAACCGGTCGGGAATTATGCCGATCTCAAGGGCCAGAACGTCTTCGCCTTCGCCGGTATTGGTCGTCCGGAAAAGTTTTTCAAAACCCTGGAAGAAATCGGCTGTAAACTGGCTGGATGTGAATCGTTTGACGATCATCATCCTTATACCGAGGCTGAAATCTTGTCGATTCTCGCCAACGCCATGGAGACTCCAGTCATAACAACTGCCAAAGACCATGTGCGCCTTAGCCCCAATCAGCAGAAACGCGTACGCGTTTTGGACATTGCCTTGCGCTGGAAACAAGCCGATGAAATCGACGCTTTATTGGCACCATTCACCACGGCTTCTTGCCCGCAGGACACGATAGAGAAAGGCCCGAATGGCTGATTCCATTCGCCCCCTGACCACACGCAAGGCTACGCTGACCGATTACATCGGGGCTGGCGTTGCTTATGGCGGGCTGTTTGTTTTACGCCTGTTGCCGTTTGGTATGGTATCGGCATTGGGTGGCATTTTAGCCTCTACGTTTGGGCCGATGCTGGGGCCGTCCAAGGCGGCACGGGAAAACATCGCCACCGCATTCCCCGAGAAAAACGAGGCCGAACGGGCCATGATCCTGCGCGAAGTGTGGGAAAACATGGGCCGCACCGCATTTGAATTCGCCGTGATGGACCATCTGCTCACAGAACGGGGCAAGCGTCGGGTCGAAATCGAAGGCCAAGCCAACATCGACGCCGCCTTTGCCACCGGCAAACCGGTGTTGTTTTTCGGCGCGCACTTGGGCAACTGGGAACTGCTGCCCGTTTCAGCAGGCATCATCGGCTTCGGCGTTCATATTTTTTATCGTGCCCCCAACAACCCCCTTCTGCAGAACCTGTTCACCAAACGCTCCAGCCCCGGCGAACTGATCCCCAAAGGTGCTCCTGGGGCCAAGCGGGCGTTTACGTTGCTCAAGCGTGGTGAAAATTTAGGTATTTTGGTTGACCAAAAACTCAATGACGGCATCGCCGTCCCATTTTTCGGACGCGAGGCCCTGACCGGAACGGCACTGGCAGAATTCGCCCTGCGTTTTGATGCGCCGATGGTGCCGATCCAGTGCATCCGTCTGCCCGGTGCCCGCTTCAAACTGATCTACCACCCAGCCCTCGGCGTCACCAAAAGCGGCGACAAAAAAGCCGACGTTCGCCAGATTATGACCGGCGTCAACGCGACGATAGAAAGCTGGGTCCGCGATCATCCCGGCCAATGGCTGTGGCTACACAAACGCTGGCCGAAATAACTAACCGCATTCGCCCCGATCTATAATCGGCTCCACAATCATAAAGCTGGAACGCGCCATGGGTATTGAACTTCCACTTCTATTTATCGCGGGGTTCGTGGGTGGAATTTTGAATTCAATTGCCGGTGGCGGAACATTCATCACCTTTCCGGCATTGCTTTTTGTCGGAGTGCCGCCCATCAGCGCGAACGCGACAAACACATTTGCTTCATGTTCGGGGTATTTGAGCGGCACTTATGCGTTTCGCAACGATCTGCGCGCGCACAGGAAAGAATTACCAAAATTTATCCTGTTCAGTTTCGTTGGCGGCATCGCGGGCGCGTTGCTTTTGCTGCAAACGCCACAAGCCCTGTTCCAGGAGATCATCCCCTGGCTGCTGTTGTTCGCCACGCTTGTCTTTACCTTTGGCACCAAATTAAATGAGCTGTTGAGGCGGTTGAGCACACGCCACAAGCATGCGTCGTCCATTGGGGCAACCCTGGCGCTGTTGGTATTGCTTGGTGTGTGTATCTACGGTGGTTTTTTCAATGCCGGGCTTGGTATCATTTCCCTGAGCTATCTGGCGCTATCGGGCTACACCAATATCAACGCAATGAACGGCCTAAAGCTGCTTATATCGTCCTGCGTGTCTTTGGTCGCCATCGTGATTTTCATCTACAATGGGTCCATTGCGTGGAACGAGGGGGTTGTTGTTTTGTTGGGGACGTTGACCGGCGGGTATATTGCCGCGCGGATTTCACGCCGAGTGCCGCAAAACTATGTCCGGGGCTTCGTCATCACCGCCAGCGTCATCGTAACTGCATATTTCTTTTACGATCTATACGCCGTGTAAGGCACCTACTTTCGGGCCTGTTATTTTGGCATCGGCCCGCTGGCGAGCATCGGGTCAAGGTGCACCGATTTCCACGTCAGCCCCCAATGCAAATGCGGCCCGGTGGCGCGTCCAGTTTTGCCCACGGTGCCGATAGCATCGCCTTGATCCAGAACCTGTCCCTCAATGACAAAAATATCATCCATGTGAGCATAGACAGATGTCAGCCCCAAGCCGTGGTCGATCATCAAGGTTTTGCCGGTGTAGAACATGTCTTGAGCCACCAGCACAACCACACCGTTGGCAGGGGCGACAATCGTCGAGCCTCTGGGTGCGGCGACATCGACGCCGTTATGCGGGCTTTTAGGCTTGCCGTTCAAGACCCGTTGCGATCCGAACACCCCGGATATCCGCCCTGTCACCGGCCACTTAAAACCGGATAAAAACCGTGTCTTGAGGGTCATGGACCCGCGCACGGCCCTGATTTTGGTGTTGTCGGACTTAATCCGCGCCACGTCGGCTGGGTTCGGTGTCACCTTACGGGACGGCAGGCCTTCGATGCGCTGAACCTTATAGCTTTGCTTCGCGATGTTCAGGACGCGTTCTTCCATACGCCCCCCCACCCCCGTGACCGTCAACTTGACCTCTGGTTTCGCATCGCGGCTAAAACCAATGACGAAGGCCCCGTTAGCGGCCACGTCCACGGCGGCACCGTCCAGCGTCACCCGCCCCCCCGGCTCCGTTTGACCGATCACAAGTCCGCCTTGCTTGAATACACCTTGTAAATCCAGCGCATGCGCAGGGAACGAAAACAGCACCATCAGAACGATGAAACGGATCATAGAAAGCTCCCCTGACGCTCATCGGGTTTTAAACTTGATTTGGTTTTCGGTAGCTTCGATTTTTGTGCCTGCACTGGGGTGTTGCCGGTCACCCGTGCGCCGACATCGCTGTCCTTCATCTTGATGGATATATCATCGCCTGGTGCTAGGTCTGCCGCGCGTGTGACAGCCTTGCCCTTGGCATTGGTCACCAGAGCAAAGCCCCGTTCCAGCACCCGCTCATAAGACAATCCATCCAACAGACGCGAAGTCTGCTCCATATGGCGGCGACGCGTTTCGGTCAAACGCCCTGCGGCGCGCATCAAACTGTCGGCGCGACCATCCAAACGATCACGGGCATAGGACACACGCGAACGCGGCGAGGTCAGCGCCCCTGCCACCTCAGCCAAATGACGATGGCGGCGGTGCAGCCCAGATTGCAAACTGCCCGCAAGGCGGTCACCCCAATCGTCAAGACGCTGACGCTGACTGGCGACCAGGGTGTTGAGGTCCGGAAGCCCCCGCGCCAATCCGGCCAAATGGGTTTTGTGTTCCGACACCGTGCGTCCGATAGCACGCACCAGACGTGCACCATCATCTTGCACCTGAGCCACCAGTTCACTGCGCACCGGCACGGCCATCTCGGCCGCCGCCGTCGGCGTTGGCGCACGCAGGTCGGAGGCAAAATCGATCAACGTGGTGTCCGTTTCATGGCCCACGGCGCTGATCAACGGGATCGCACTTTCCGCCGCAGCACGGACCACATTTTCTTCATTAAAAGCCCACAGGTCTTCCAGCGAACCGCCACCGCGCGCAACAATAAGCACATCGGGACGGGGGATGGAGCCGTCCGGCTTCAAGCGATTGAACCCCGCGATGGCCTCGACAATCTGGTCCGCCGCACCGTCGCCCTGCACCAGCACCGGCCATACCAGAACGTGACGGGGAAAACGGTCATTCAGGCGGTGTAAAATATCGCGGATAACCGCACCCGTGGGCGACGTCACCACGCCAATGACCCTGGGCAGCATCGGAATATGGCGTTTTTGCGCTGCGTCGAACAAGCCTTCTACGGCGAGTTTACGGCGACGATCTTCAAGCAGCTTAAGCAGCGCGCCCTCGCCTGCTATTTCCATGGCCTCGACCACGATCTGATAATTGGAGCGCCCCGGATACGTGGTCATTCGCCCGGTGGCGATGACCTCAAGACCGTCTTCAGGCTCAAAGCCCAAGCGCCCTGCCGAGCCTCGCCAGCACACCCCGTCGAGCACCGCATCTTGGTCCTTCAACCGGAAATAGAGATGCCCCGAGGCAGCACGCTTGAAACCGGAGACCTCACCCCGCACCCTGACGAACGAAAACGAATCCTCGACCACTCGTTTCAGGTGGTTTGAGACCTCTGATACCGAAAAAATCGGCGCATTTAGAGCGGTTTGCGTCATTTCATCAGCCTTACGTTCGGTTTGGTGTTCACTACCGCCCGACAGTATGTATGATACGGGTGCGCACGGCAAAAAAAGTCGTGAACAATATGACACGACTGTAAAAGACAACAAGCAAGCCGGGAGAATTGTACCGATGAAGGTTTTGGTGGTTGGTTCGGGTGGGCGCGAGCATGCGCTGTGCTGGGCGATTTCTAAATCGCCCTTATGCGATAAGCTATATGCGGCACCGGGCAACGCCGGAATTGCAGACGTGGCGGAATGCGTCAAGGTCAAGGCAGAAGATGTCGACGGCCTGTTGAAATTCGCCAAATCGGAAAAAATCGACTTCGTCGTCGTCGGTCCCGAAACACCGCTGGTTGACGGTCTGGTCGATATGCTTGAAGGAGCTGGCATCAAGGCCTTTGGCCCGTCCAAAAAAGCCGCCCAGTTGGAAGGCTCCAAAGCCTTCATGAAAGACCTGTTGGCGAAATACAATATCCCCACTGCCGAATACGGGGTGTTTGACGAACCGGATGCCGCCAAAGAATACATCATGAAAATGGACGGCCCCGTGGTGGTGAAGGCCGATGGCCTAGCCGCCGGCAAGGGCGTGATCGTTTGTCACAATAAAAACGAAGCCTATGCCGCCATCGACCACATCATGATCGAGCGCGCATTTGGCGGCGCGGGCGACGAGGTTCTCATCGAAGCCTTCATGCCCGGCGAGGAAGTCAGCTTCTTCGCCCTGGTGGACGGCACCACAGCCGTCGCCATGGCATCCGCCCAGGACCACAAAGCCGTGCACGAAGGGGACGTTGGCCCCAACACCGGCGGCATGGGCGCGTACTCCCCCACCCCGGCAATCGACAAAGCCATGCACAAAAAAATCATGGATGAGATCATTCAGCCGACCATCGACGCCATGGCCGCCGAGGGCTATCCATACAAGGGCGTGTTGTTTGCCGGTCTGATGATCACCCCCGACGGCCCCAAGGTTTTGGAATACAACGTGCGTTTCGGCGATCCAGAATGTCAGGCGCTGATGGCGCGGATGAACTCAGATGCGCTGGAAGCTTTGCTCGCGTGCGCCGAAGGCAAGTTGTCCGACACCAAGATATCTTGGAAGAAAAGCACTGCCCTGGTGGTGGTTATGGCGGCATCGGGCTATCCCGGTAAATACGCCACCGGCACAGAAATCAAGAACCTGGACGCCGCTGGTGAGATCAAGGGGGTTGAGGTCTTCCACGCTGGCACCAAATTCCAGAGCAAAAAAATCCTTTCCAACGGCGGGCGTGTTCTCGGCATCACCGCCATTGGCAAAACTGCCCAAGAAGCCCAGGCCAAAGCCTACGAAGCCGTAGACGCTATCGACTGGCCGGAAGGCTTCTGCCGCCGCGACATCGGTTGGCGCGCAGTGAAACGCGAAAACAGCTAAACATTTGCTTTAATATGGTCTGGACAAAAGGCCCTTCGTTCTTATATCCCCAGTGCGCAAATACGTGCTTTGGATTTCACAACGAAGGGCCTTTTCCATGGATGACCAAACCCGCACCAATATCGAGGCCGCAGCCTGGCGCAGCTTTGTTGCACACCTGCAAAACCGCACCGACGCGCAAAACATCGACCTGATGAATTTGTCGGGTTTTTGCCGCAACTGCTTATACAAATGGCTGTTGGAAGCCGCCGGAAATCAGGGTGCTGAACTGTCCAAAGACGATGCCATCCAGGCCGTATACGGCATGACCATCGACGAATGGAAAGCCAACCACCAAACCAAAGCTAGTGAAGAGCAGCTGAAGCTGTTTGAGGACACCAAACCCCTGCACTCGGAAATCAGCGGACATCGCTGATCACGGGCGGGACCAAGTTCAATCGTCCAAGAGCGCATTGATGACCGGGGTAACGTCAGCTGCTTTCAGGCGTGACGTTTTGTTGGTTGGCGGCAAGGACTCGTCATTGAAAAACGTCGGCAGCGCATTGTCGTCTTCACCAAACCCGGCATCGGCGTTGAACTGCCGTTCCAGCTGAAGAGTCTCGAACCCTAGACGGGCATAAAACTCAACCTTCAAGTCGGTGCCCAGAGCATCGTTCACGGCATCGATCATCATCTGCTGGTTACTGTTGCTCACGGAACGGCCAAAAAGGCACATTCCCAAGCTGTCATTGGTTGCGCACAGGACCTGTAGGGAAAAGCTTTCTTTCACCAAGTCGGCGACGGAAACATTGGTGCTGTTGAAGGTCGGGTTGTTGCCGACCGTATGGTCGGCACCTTGCGCCGTGGTCATCATGGAAATAGCCGTGACCTCCGCGACGCGGGGGTCATACGCACTCAGCGCTTGCTTTTTAATCACCGGCAACCGCTTCAAGCCGCGCTTGGCGCCAACACGAGCCACACCTTGGGCGAGTTCCCGTCCGCGTTCGTTGCCCGTACGCAAATCGTTCATCGCCTGATGCATAAATTCAAGATCGCCGAACGCGGCATCGCCCGCGTCCATCAACACGCCCAGCAGCGCCCCGATTTCAATGCTGTCGATGCCAAGATCATTGGCCTCGAAATTCAAAGCGGCCAAATCATCCGGGTCGTTCAAGCCGCAGTTGGTGCCCAGCACGCCGAGGGTTTCGTATTCGACCGGAGAGACGACTTCCTTGCCGTCTTTGTCAAAATAGACGTTGGAACATTTAATCTGGCACCCTGGCATACACGCGTGAGACGGCTCACCGCCCCGGGCCATGTTCTGCTCGCGGATATAATCGCCGCCCATGGGGAAAACATTGTCATCCACTTCGGTCGCACGCCCGATGGAAAAATTGTTCACCGGAAGAGCGCCGATGTGGTTCATCACATCGGCTGTCATGGCGGTACCGAACTTACTCAGCGCCTGTACCTTCGCGTCGTCGGACAGCTTGTCGCCATAGCTGCGAACCGTTCCCATCACTTTTTTGCGGTCGTGAAACGTCGGCATCTTGTGTTTATCGATGACAATCGCCTTAACCTTTTTGCTGCCCATCACCGCACCAACGCCACCGCGTGCGGCCAAACGCGAAGGACGGTTGTCGGTATCAGAGACCGCAATGCCCGCGATCAGACCGCCGTATTCTCCGACAGGACCGCAGAGCGCAATGCTGATTTTAGCGCCGTAAGTTTCATGCAGCATCCGGGCGGCTTCCACGTTGCCCTTGCCCAAATAAGGGGTCGCGTCCTCAAACGTGATCTCACCGTCTTTGGGAATTCGGATCACCACCCAGTCGTCACAGGCACCATGCAAAGTAAGCCCCGACATCTCCAACTGCCCCAATGCATAAGCAAATGTTCCGCCGGCGTTGGATTCCTTGACCCCGCCCGTCAACGGGCTTTTGCAGCCAATGCTGAGGCGATTGGCGTTGGAAAAGTTCGTACCGGCAAACGGGCCTGCCGAAAAAATCAAAGGATTTTCAGGCGATAACGGCTCAACCGTGGCCACGCCACTTTCCGTCAGCGTCTTGGCAATCAGATACCGACCGGCGCGGGCCAGGACTTCCCCACTTTGTTTTTCCTTACGGACAGTGCGGGCATTCAAATCAATATGAAGGTAGTGGCGCATGAGAATCCCATGACATAAAAATCAGAAGTGACGGAGCTTATATAGAAGAAAGTACGAATATTCGAAAGCTCTGATTCTATGTGCTGTACCAAACACCACTGCGATCACCACACAAGCTGAGTATCTGGCTGAATGTCTGGCTGAGTATAGGGTTTAACGTTTTTCGCGAAAAAATGTCTTCAGCAGTTCCGCCGCCGCCGTTTCGTTCAGTCCGCCGTAGACTTCGGGGCTATGGTGGCAGGTCGGTTGCTGAAAAAATGCTGGTCCATGTTCAACACCGCCCATTTTGGGGTCATACGCCCCAAAATAGACCCGGCGGATGCGCGCGAACGAAATTGCGGTGGCGCACATAGCGCACGGTTCCAACGTGACGTAGAGATCGCACCCCGTCAGCCGCGCTGAGCCAACCTGATGAGCGGCGGTGCGAATGGCCAAAAGCTCTGCATGGGCGGTTGGATCGTCCAATTCTTCGGTGCGATTGCCCGCACGCGCCAAAACCTGCCCATTTTCGCCATCGACGATCACGCAACCAACCGGAACCTCTCCGCGCTCTGACGCTTCTATGGCCTCAAGCAAGGCCATATCCATGAAGGAATTGTTTTGACTGTCCATAAACGTGAGGGTGCTATTCAAGCCCCGCGCCGTCAAGTGTTCTTGAGCCGTTAACCTCACCAGTATAGGGCCTTCATCGCTTGCTCAAATGCGCCTGGACACTTAAAGTCCCCCTTATGACAACAGATCTCATCACGCCGGTTATCGGCATACCGCTCGACAGTGAAATGGGCGGCGCGGACGGGTATTCGAAATTCCCGTGGTATGCGCTGCGCCAGAATTATATCTCCGCCGTGGTCAAGGCCGGCGGGTTGCCGCTGCTGATGCCCCATGAACCCAGCTTGCTGGACGTCTATGCCGACGATATCGACGGCTTGCTGGTCACCGGCGGAAATTTCGACATTGCCCCGTCCCTTTACGGCGTGAGCACAACCCATGACACTGTGACCACCAACGATGACCGCACCGCATTTGAGATGGCGATTTTACAGTCTGCGCTTAAGCGCGACCTCCCGGTTCTGGGCATCTGCGGTGGCCAGCAGTTGCTGCATGTGGCGCTTGGCGGCACGCTGATCCAACATATCCCCGACGAATTGCGCGATGCGCTACCTCACGAACAGCCCAACCCCCGCAACGAAGTCGGGCATGATGCGGAAGTTTTCCCCGGCACATTGCTGCACGATATCGTCGGACAAACCCACATTCAGGTGAACAGCGCCCATCATCAGGCCGCACGAGATGAGCCTGCGGGGCTGAAAATCAACGCCAGCGCCCCAGACGGCATCATTGAAGGCTGCGAAGCCACCAACATGACCTTTTGTCTGGGCGTGCAGTGGCACCCGGAATTTGAAATCACCGATGCCGACGTGCGCATTTTTGCCGCGTTCGTCGAAGCTGCGCGTGAATACGCCATAGGACGCGAAACCACGAATGTCTGACCAAGACCAAAACGACACCACCGACATCCCCCCGGATCAAGCTTCGGCAAAGGGTGAACGTATTGCCAAGGTGATGGCCCGTGCGGGGCTGTGCTCGCGCCGCGACGCCGAACGCTGGATTGTCGAGGGCCGCGTGCGTATGAAAGGCAAGGTCATCGACACCCCCGCGACCCTGGTCACCGACCCCACCGCCGTGGTGGTGGACGGCAAGCCGCTGCCCGCGCCGGTCGAGGCGCTGTTGTGGCGTTATCACAAGCCGCCCGGACTGGTCACCACACACAAAGACGAACAAGGGCGCGAAACGGTCTTTGACCAGTTGCCCAAGGAACTCGGGCGCGTGGTTTCCGTCGGGCGTCTTGATCTCAATTCTGAAGGGCTGTTGCTGCTGACCAACGATGGCGGTCTGGCGCGAGAGTTGGAGCTTCCGTCAAACGATTGGGTGCGAACCTACCGTGTGCGCGTGTTTGGCTTTGTTGATGATGAAAAGCTTGCATCGCTCAAGGCTGGAATTACGTACGAGGGCATCAAGTACGCCCCCATCCAGGCCCGTATTGAAAAGAAAACCGGGCGTAACGCATGGCTGATCGTATCGCTATCCGAAGGCAAGAACCGTGAAATCCGCCGGGTTATGGATTACCTGGAACTTCAGGTGAACCGCTTGATCCGCACCCAATACGGCCCTTTCCGCCTCGACAATATGGAACGTGGCGACGTCCAACCTATTCCGCGGCGTCAAATGATCGATCAATTGGGCGGTAAGCTCGATATCGTTGGCACGCCGATGAAAACCGACAGGTCGGGCTGGGCCAAAGCCAAACCGAAACCCAATGCCAAGCCCAAGCCGAAATCTCGTGCCAAGCCGCGCACGGATAAACCGGGAATGGGCAAAGCTGGAATGGGCAAGCCGGGCACTAAAAAACCATCCGCCCATAAATCTCGTAAATGAGGATACGATGCGCATCGTAGGTGGGCAACATAAGGGTCGCTCCCTGTCCGCACCGAAGGGCCGCGACACCCGACCGTCATCCGATCGGGCCAGAGAGGCCATCTTTAATGTGCTCGAACACCTGCCCCAAGGGCCAGGGTTAAACGGTGCGCGCATTATCGACGTGTTTGCGGGTACTGGTGCGTTGGGGCTTGAGGCCCTATCGCGTGGCGCCGCACATGCCACCTTTGTCGAGTCCCACCGAGGTGCGATCGCCACAATCAACGCCAACCTCAACGCGCTAAGTGAATCCGACCACGCCACTCTACTTTCCATCAAAGCTGCGGCATTACCGGCCCCACCGACCCCGCAAACCGGGCCGGTGGATTACGCTTTTCTTGACGCACCCTATGACCAGGGTTTAACGGTTCCGGCCCTCAGCACCCTGGCCGATCGAGGTTGGTTACGGCCTGATACCGTCATTATGGTCGAAGTCGCTGCCGACGAAGAGCTCTTTTCCTCTGACCGTTTTATGGTGTTGAAGGAGAAGAAATATGGCGCAGCCCGAGTTATCTTCCTGATGCTTAAGTCCCCCGCCGAATAACCTATATTAACACATGGTTATTGTATTACTCTTTTATCATGTATATTTGAGCCGTAATTATTAACACTATTTTTGTGTGGATTTAATCTCCGTTATGGTCTAGAACCAACTCTCCCATTGCTTCAACGGAGGTTTACCGCATGGCCACACCGCCACTCTTCATCATGCTTAGCTCGGCTGATCGCGACAAAATGCAATTGGCTTCAATGATCGCATCTGTTGCTGCGGTTTCTGAACGCCCCGTCCATGTTTTCGTATCTATGGGCGCGATCAAAGCATTTGCCAAAACCGCCAGCGGCAACGACCGCTATGGCGACAGCGCATTCAATGCCGAACTTTGTGAAAAAAATGCACCCGACCCCATCGACATGTTCGGCCAAGGCAAAATGCTTGGCGATATGACCGTATGGGCGTGTTCCATGGTGCTCGACGTTTTGGGTTGGGAAGAAAGCGATTTGGTCGATGATCTCTTTGATGGCCAAATGGGCCTGACAAAATTCCTGTCTGACGCTGAACAAGGCCAATTGCTATCCATGTAGGCCGTTTATAAATCAACATAAACGCACCACACTCAACGGTGCGAAAAAATGCCCAGGAGGCAACACAACATGAGCGAACGTAAACTTATAGATGCCCGCGGATCTTTTTGCCCCGGCCCGCTGATGGAACTCATCGCAACGCTAAAGCTGATGGAAGTCGGCGATGAAGTTGAAGTGCTGTCTACCGACCAAGGTACAGCCAAGGATGTCCCGGAATGGTGCGCTAAAGTCGGCCACGAAACGGTCGATTCCGGTGAAAAAGACGACCACTGGTTCGTCGTCGTGCGCAAAGCAAAATAATCAACATCCATAAATACGTCACGGTCTTGGGGGATCGTGATGCCAACACTTTAGGGAGGTATTCAATGTCTAAAAAGATTCTCATTGTCGGCGGCGGACTTGCCGGCACCATCATTGCAAACGGACTGTGCCGCCATATCGGCACCGAACTGCGTAAGGGCCACGTGTCCATCACCATGATCGGCACCTCCGACACGCACATGTATCAACCGGGCTTACTTTACGTTCCGTTTGGTAAAATTCGCGAACGTGAATTGTTTCGCCCGCAGCGCAAGGTTCTCGACAAACGCGTGATCTTCAACGTTGATCCTGCCACCAACATCGATGTGGACAACAAGAAAGTCACCTGTAAATCCGGCACGGTTCACGAATACGACTATCTGGTCATCGCGACCGGTTCGCGCCTGATGCCGCAGAACATCCCCGGCATGGCCGAAGGTGCACATTGGCTCTACGATCTGGAAGGTGCACGCAAAATGCGCGATGCACTCGACAAGTTTGATGGCGGCAAGATTATCGTCAACGTCAACGCACCGCACAAATGCCCGGTTGCACCGCTTGAAATCACCTTCATGCTGAAGGAATACCTTGAAGGAAAGGGCCTGTGGGACAAGTCTGAAATCACCTACACCTACCCAATTGGTCGCCTGCATGCACTGGAACCTGTCGCAGAATGGGCCAAGCCCGCGATGGATGAAGTCGGTATCAAGTACGAGACCTTCTTCAACACCAAAGAGGTCGATCCCACGGCAAAAACCATTTCGTCCGAAGAAGGCGTCACGCTGGATTACGACCTGCTGGTTACCATCCCGCCGCATGCCGGTGCCGAAGTCATCACCGATTCAGGCCTGGGCGATGGTGGCTGGGTACCGACCCACAAAACGAAGTTGCTGCGTGAAGGATCATCGGATGTGTTCGTGTGTGGCGACACCACCAACATTCCGATCTCCAAGGCCGGTTCTACCGCACACTTTGAAGCCGACACCATCATCGACAATCTGGCATCACTTCTGACCGAAAACCGCTGGGCGCGTGACTACGATGGCAAGGTGTTCTGCTTTGTCGAAACGGGCATGAAGACCGGCACCTATGTGTGGTTCGACTACAAGACGCCGCCGAATCCCGGCGCACCGTCGCAGATGATCCACTGGTTTAAACTGGCTTATAACCGTCTGTACTGGTTGTCCGCCCGCGGCTTGCTGTAAGGGAGGGTGTGAACATGAGCAACCAACAAGAAGACACTCTTCGCTTGGTTCAGGCTGCATCGGAAGCCATGACCGACGGAATGGTCGAGCGTATGGCCACCACCGGTGGCAATGCGCTGGAACTTCTCGATCGTCTCAACGACGAAGACACTCGAGACGCGATTGGCAACACCATCGACCGCCTGACCGAGCTCAATCAATCAGGAGCGCTCGACACGCTATTCGATCTGGTCGTTCTGATCCACGGCCTACGCTCAGCTATGACCGACTCCATGGTCGAACGCCTGGTGATTTGGATCGAAACCATGATCAGCAATGTCGCCAATGAACATCTGGCCGAATTTGCCGGAGAAACCGTTGACGCCATGCACGAAGCCGCAGTCGAAACGGCACAGCACAAGTCGAGCGGCGGCCTGATGTCGACCATCGGTATGCTGAGCAAGCCGGAAACCCAACAAGCAATCAAGTTCATGATGAACTTTGCCTGCAAAATGCAAAAAAACGTTTCCGACTCTCAAGGGCTCAACAACGACTAAGGTCGTGTTGCGTTTGCTACCTAAATTTTCGCCGTGGTCCTTTTGGGAGGGCCACGGCGTAATTTTGTTCTAACAAATGCAGCCGTTCATTTAGCGTCGGCCGAATAGTTTTTCAATATCACTAAGCTTGAGTTCCACGTACGTAGGCCGACCATGATTGCATTGGCCGGAATGCGGAGTGACTTCCATCTCGCGCAACAGGGCATTCATTTCATCCCCATTCAGCCTGCGCCCAGCACGTACAGAACCGTGACAAGCCATCGTCGAGGCGACATCAGCAAGCCTTTCGTGCAGCGACACCACCTCGCCCCATTCGGCAAGATCATCAGCCAAATCCCGGATCAGCCTTTGTACGTCCGCCTGTCCAAGCATGGCGGGCATTTCCCGGACAACCACGGCACCGTCACCGAACGGTTCGATCACCAGGCCGAGGTCCAACAACTCGTCCGAGCGCCTGGTCAGGCGTGCGGCGGACGGTTCATCCAACTCAACCACTTCCGGCAACAGCAAGCCCTGACGCTTGATGCCGCCTTCGTCCATGGCGCGTTTCATGCGCTCGTAAACAATGCGTTCGTGCGCCGCGTGCTGATCCACCACCACAATGCCGTCGGCTGTTTGCGCCACAATGTAGGTTTCGTGGAGCTGTGCGCGCGCCACGCCCAATGGAAAATCTCCCGGGGCCGGTTGCGAAGCATTACCTTCCGGCCACGGTTGCTGTTCGGTGCGTGCCGTCGGCGCCATATCGAAGTTCTGCAACGAAGACTGGGGTGGGGCTTGAAAGGCCGCGGCGCGATCAGACAGACCAGCAGAAGGATAGGACGGATAACCGCCCCCCACGCCTCCGGGTCGCGATTGCAATGCCCACGACGATGCGTTCCCACCTTGAAGCTGGGCGGCTCCCAGTGCCGCCTGCGACACAGTCGTCGACGCCCGGTGCCCCGCATCTGCCAAGGCATGCTTAAGCGCACTGACGATCAGCCCCCGCACCAATCCGGCATCGCGAAAACGCACCTCGGTCTTGGCTGGGTGCACGTTCACATCGACCTGATCGGGCGGCACCTCCAAATACAACGCCACATAAGGGTAGCGGTCATGGGCCAAAAAGTCGCGGTACGCGCCACGCACAGCGCCAAAGAACAGTTTATCCTTCACTGGGCGGCCGTTGACGAACATGTACTGATGCTGTCCGTTACCGCGATTAAGCGTCGGCAACCCGATATGGCCGGTCAAGCGCAGGCCTTCACGCTCGGCTTCAACCCGCAGCGCATTGTCGAAAAAATCCCGCCCCATGATCGCACCCAAACGATCCAGGCGCTGGGTGAACAAATCGCCCTGAGCGACATTCAGGCGGATCACCGTGCGGGTGCCGTCGGACAGCGTGAAGTTTACGCCCGGATGCGCCATGGCGAGACGATTGACCATTTCCGTCGCGTGGCTCAGTTCGGTGCGAGCCGCCTTGAGAAATTTCAACCGTGCGGGGGTGGCGAAAAAAAGATCGCGAATTTCGACCCGCGTGCCTTGGGGATGGGCCGCAGGCTCTACCGCCCCGATGCGCCCGCCTTCGACGCCGAGCATCCAGGCGCTATCGCCGCCCTCAACCCGCGACGTGAGGGTCAAGCGCGCCACCGCGCCGATAGACGGCAAGGCCTCGCCGCGAAAGCCCAAGGACTTGATATGCACCAGATCGTCGTCGGGAAGTTTTGAGGTCGCGTGGCGTTCCACCGCCAGCACCAATTCATCTGCCGTCATGCCGCGCCCATCGTCGGTGACGCTGATCAGCGTCCGGCCACCGTCGCGCAACTGGATATCGATGTTCCCCGCACCTGCATCCAGCGCGTTTTCGACCAATTCCTTCAGGGCCGAGGCCGGGCGTTCAACCACTTCACCGGCGGCGATTTGATTGACCAGGGTTTCGGGAAGACGGCGAAGGATCATCGATAACGACATAGGGTCAACCCATCTCGGACAAAAAATTACGCGCCAGCACTTTGCCCTCTTCAACAGCGGGCTGATCGAACGCATTAACCTTCAAGAGGCCCGCTGCAATGATGGTTTCGAGCATGAAATGCATCATCAGCGCCCCCATAACCTCTTCGTCCAGGCGGTCCATCTGAAACAAACGCACGGGGCAACCGTTGCGCACCAATGTTTCTGTCGTGGCGCGCTGTTCGGCATCCAGAAGGTCGCCCATACGGCGGCGCTGCAGATACGCCAGTTCCGGTTCTTTGACCAGCGCGTTGGAGATCAGCCCCCCCTTGCCCGCCACGTTCAACGTCATCAGGGTGAACATTTTGTCCCGTGGCCCCGCCAGATAAAGCTGCATCTGGGAATGCTGGTCGCGCGTACCCATGGCGCGAATGGGGGTCGATCCGGTGCCATTTTTGCCCAGGCTTTCCGCCCACAATTGCTGAAACCACAAACCGAAATTCGCCAAGCGGTCGACATACGGCATCAACACCGTGTTGGTGATGTCCTTCTTTTGCAAAAATGCAATCTTGATGGCGGCACCCACCGCTGGATCGCTCTCGCGCGGGTCCGGGCCATCCAATGTGGCCTTAAGCACGCTGAGTGCTCCACGGCGCACCGCGTGTGCGTCCAGCCCGGCGATCATGGCCGGCAACAGCCCCACCAAGCTCAATGCCGAAAACCGCCCGCCCACATTGGGGTCGTGAGCCAAAACCGGTAAATTGAGCCGATGGGCAAGTGAGCGCAAAGGATTGTTGGGGTTTTCAAGTTCCGTGATCACCAACGCATGACTGGAAACCTTGTCACGCCCGATCAGTGTCATCAAACGGTCCAAACAGGCAATGAACTGCGCCACGGTTTCCGCCGTGCCGCCGGATTTTGAAATTACGATAAAGCCCGTACGCCGCAAGTCGAGTTGCTCGTATAACAATTCGAACGTGTCTGGATCAACATTGTCGAGAAAATGAATGCGCGGGCCGCCTTTGCGCGGGCCGAACCCACTGTCGGCTAGGGAATAAAGTGTCTGTCCACCAAGGGACGATCCCCCGGTGCCCAGCACCACCACATCAGAAAATTGACTGCGAAAACGAGCGGCGACCGGATCCAGGTCATCTAGGTCGGCTGCAGCAGCGGGTAACCGCAACAACGGCAGCGCACCGCTTTCGTATTGTGCGCGCAGATTATCGATGATCGGGCCGGTCTGTTCTTGAAGCTCGCGAAATTCTGCATCCAGCAAGCCATACTGACCCACATGGCTTTCGAAGCAGGTTTGAATGATCTGACGGTAGAGCATAAAGACGCACGTTCCCAACGATTCTCATCAAGACTGGCCTCACAAGGCAAGCCTCACCGGCCCCGAAGGGGCAGATTCGAACCTCAGATTACCACGTCAGGGGCTTGGAACAATGCCTGTAGGTTTTCCCACCACGACAATATCCAGTTGGTTGGGGTGCAGCAGCTTTGCGGCGATGCGTTTGACGTCATCCAGACTCACCGCGCCAATGTAAGCATTGCGTTGGTCCAAGTAGCCGATGCCCAGTTTATTGACTTGCATCGCCACCAAGACCCGCGCGATGGCGCCGGTGGAGGTGAACGTCAATGGGAATGCTCCCGACACGTAGGTCTTGGCATCCTTGAGTTCTTGCGCGTTCACTTCGCCCGCCGCCATGCGCGCCCATTCGGCTCGGATCACCTTGATGGTTTCCGACACTCGGGCATTTTCCGTGGCGGCACTCCCCACCACCAAGCCCGCATGTTCCATCGGATAGAGGCTTGAGCCCACCGAATAAGCCAAACCGCGTTTTTCTCGCACCTGATCGTACAAGCGCGAGGTGAAAGATCCGCCGCCAAGGATGTGGTTCATCACCAACGCGACATAATAATCAGGGTCGTCGCGCTTGATGCCGCCATGACCAAAGACAATGGTGCTTTGCGGAATATCGCGCTCGATAACTTGCAACCGCCCGGTAACCTTAGGTTTTACATCACCACTGGGGCGCACAGCAGGGTCCTTCGGCAGCCCGCCAAAGGCCTTGTCCAACAATCCGCCGAGACGCTCCGGCGTGACGTCGCCCACAACGCCCACGACCAAATTCGACCGCGCCAGCCTGGTTTTCACAAAACGCCGCAAATCATCGGGGCTCAGGGTTGCGACACTTTCAACGGTACCGTCCGAATCAAGGGCGTAACCGTGATCGGGGAAAAAATTGGCGAACAGCGCATGATATGCCAGCTTGCCGGGGTCTTCGCTGCTGGCGCGAATGCCGGCAACGATCTGGCTTTTGAGGCGTGTCACGGGTTCTTCGTCAAAGCGCGGGTGCGTCAATGCGAGACGCAGCAAATCGATGGATTGATCGAGATTTTCCGTCAGGGTCTTCACCTGCCCACCAAAGCGGTCCAGCCCAACGTTAAACTGAAGCGTGATGGATTGGTCGGCGAGAATTTGCTGATACGTCTGGCTATCGAAATCGCCAGCACCTTCATCCATGGTGCTGGCCGCCAGATTGGCAAGACCCGATTTTCCGCTTGGGTCCAGTTCCGAACCGCCTTCAAAGCTCATGCGCAACGACACCACGGGGTTGGAGTGATCTTGCACCAACCAGGCCTCGATCCCGCCGGGGCTAACAACGCGCTCGACGTCCACGGCCCAGGCCTGAAGCGGAAGGAAAAGCGCAATGAGAACAACAACAAGCTTTTTCATGCGCCGTCTCCGTTACCGTTTTGCAGCAACTTGGTGGTGATCCGGCGCGGTTCCGCCAACACCGCCTTCAAGGCCTCAATCACATCTGCCTCGCTCACCGCTGCAATGCGATCAGGCCAAGCCTCAACATCTTCGATGCTGTGCCCTGCTGCCAAAGCGCTGCCGAGAGCCCAGGCACCGGTGTTCATGGAATCGCGAGAGTACACGGCGTCTGCCAGCATGCGTTTTTTGATACGGTCCAGTTCGCCCGCCTTTAGCCCTGTGTCCAGCACACGTCGGGTCTCGACCTCCACAGCAGCAACCAATTGGTCGAGGCCCACACCGGAACGCGGCGATGCGTAGAATGCAAATCGACCGTCACCGCGCGACGCTTGGTCATATGATGTGCCGACAGACACAGCCAACGGCTGACCGATCACCAGTGCGCGGTAAAGCCGCGATGTACCGCCACCGCCCAAAATTTCACTGAGAACCTCCAGCGCGGCAACGCGTTTCGGCTCGCCATTGCTGAGCGATGGCTGGATCACGCTTTCGGACCAACTGGCCTGCTTCACCCGTTCGTCGCGCAGAACCGTTTCGCCGCCCTCAACGGGCGCGGTTGTAACCAGCTTGGCCCGCGCAGCCACCCCTCGCGGCGCAATCACGCCGTAATATTTTGCCGCCAAACGTTTCACATCGTCCACGTTCACATCACCGGCAACAACCAAAATGGCATTGTCCGGAGCGTAATGATCCTTGTAAAACGTCAACGCATCTTCGCGCGTCAAAGCCGCCAATTCCGGGCGCCAGCCAATGATCGGTCGCGCGTAGGGGTGATCGTCGGGGTAAAGTTTTTGATTGGCCTGTTCGCGGAGCCTTGCACCGGGCTTGTTTTCAATGCGCTGATTGCGCTCTTCCAGTACCACCGCGCGTTCCGTCACGACATCTTCGGGGCTCAACACCAAATTGGTCATGCGATCGGCTTCCAGTTCCATCACCATTTCCAAACGATCACTGGCAACGGTCTGGTGGTAGCCGGTGTAATCAAAGCTGGTGAAGGCGTTTTCCTGTCCGCCGTGCTGAGCCAGAATTTTTGAAAACTCACCATCGGGATGCTCGGGCGTGCCCTTGAACATCAAGTGCTCCAAAAGATGTGCGACCCCTGATTTTCCCGCAGGCTCATCCGCAGACCCGGCCTTGTACCACACCATATGCAGCACCACCGGGGCACGATGATTGGGCAGCACCACCACCTGCATACCATTTTCAAGCGTGAAGGTTTTTGGGTTAAACACCTTGGCCTCGGCCCGTGTCCCCGCGCCCACACTCAACACCAGGATGCTCAGGGCAAAAACAAAAGAAAAGCGGCAGTTGGTTTTCGTCATGGGAACCCAATCCAATTTCACAGATCTGCGAATAGAGAGGAAAGTTGTACGGGACAATTACGGCGAAAAAAGGAAACAAAAAAGGGCCGGGAAATCCGGCCCTTGATGGGAGTGGTTGATTAATTAAACCAGCCGTCGAAGACCCCCTCCAGTGGGGCCTTTGATTTTTTTTCGATAATCGGTATCTGACCTTCATTGACCGGCTTGCCCAAAGCCTGATTCTCCTGAATCCGCTGCAGCTCGTCCTTCGGGTTCACCACCACGCCAGGGTTGGGATCAAACATCAAGGCTTCCATGAAATTCTGATCTTCTTCGGCAAATGCAGAGGTTTCCCGGTTCACGGTCTGACGGATACCCGGTTCAGCCAATTGCGCGCCCGCGCGCGCCAACAATGCCGTGGTGCCTGGCGTAGCGGCCTGAATTGGTGCGACTTCAGCTCCCCGGTTGCCCAGCATCACACGCTTTGCAATCGCCTGAGAATCGTCGACCTTACGCGCTTGCGCTTCAGCCTCAGACGGCGGACGCAAGCCGTAATCCCGCGGCATGGTCAGTGGCGCACGGGTATAAACCGAAAACTCATCCGGCGCCGCTTTGGTCTGCGTCAAGGCCTTGCGTGCACCATCGCAGCCCGAGAGGGCAACAGCAGCAGCAAGGCTAAGAGCAACAATCGTTACATTTTTCATTTTATGCACCCGGTGTCTTTCCACCATTGTCGACTTTTCCATCCTTTTTTGTAAGAGGTTTCTCATTATCAAACAAGGATTCCCACATCAACACGATCGCGCCGATCACAATGGCGCTGTCGGCGATGTTGAACGCAGGCCAATGATACCCCAAAACATGCAGGTCTAGGAAGTCCGTCACCGCACCAAAACGAAACCGATCGATGACATTGCCCACGGCCCCACCGATAATCAGCCCCAAAGCCACAGCACTTTGGCGCGTTTGCACGCTTGTCAGCCACACCGAAAGGCCTACCGCGATCATCAGCGTTATACCAATAAGAAGATTGCCCGCCAAGGCGCCGCCATCGCCAAACATGCCAAAACTAATGCCGCGATTCCATGCCAGAACGATGTTGAAGAACGACGTGATCACGAAATAAGGACGCTCAGAATCCGAGAACAGGTCCAAAATCAACCACTTGGTGATCTGGTCGGAAACGAAGATAGCTGCTGCAATCGCCCAACCTAGACGCCGCCACATCTTTTGAGACGCTACGGTGGTGTCGCTCATTCAGCTATTCCCTTGTGATCGACGGCGTCGGCACAACGGCCACACACGGTCGGATGTGCCGAGTTGACGCCCACATCTTCGGCGATTTTCCAGCAGCGCTCGCATTTTTCGCCTTGGGCTAGGGCAGGAACAACGCCGACGCCGGGCACATCATCCAGAACGAATGCATCGGCGGGCGCTTCGCCCTCGACCAGCGTCGCTGCCGACGTAATGCTCAGTTCCGCAAGATCCACGCCGTTTAATGCCGTTACGTAATCGGCCGTCACGTAAACCGTCGGCAGAGCCTGTAGGCTTGAGCCGATGCGCTTTTCCGCACGCTCGATTTCCAGCGCACCGGTAACCACACGGCGCAATTCACGCACCTTGTTCCATTTTGTCGCCAGTGCCTCATCATGCCATTCGTCCGGCACATCGGGGAACAAACGCAGATGCACGCTGTCCGCATCCGGGTTGCGCGCCAACCATGCTTCTTCCGCTGTAAAGCAAATGAACGGAGCCAACCATGTGGTGAGGCAATTGAACACTTCGTCCAAAACTGTGCGACAGGCCCGACGCAAAGTCGAATCGGAGCGTTCGCAATAGAGCGTATCCTTGCGGATATCGAAATAAAACGCGCTCAGCTCCACCGTACAAAAATTGTGCAATTCGGTGAACACCGCATGGAAATGGTAGTCGTTACACGCTTGGCGCATTTTGCCGTCAAGCTCGTTCAAACGGTGCAACACCCAGCGTTCCAGTTCCGGCATTTGAGCGAAGTCCAAACGCTCGTTTTCCTCATAACCGTCAAGATTGCCCAGCAAAAAGCGTAGCGTATTGCGTAGGCGGCGGTAAACATCCGAATTCTGCTTCAAAATATCATCGCCAAACGGAAGATCGTTGGTGTAATCCGACCCCACGACCCACAAACGCAGAATGTCCGCGCCATATTGTGCTTCGACATCCTTGGGCGTGATGGTGTTGCCCACCGATTTCGACATTTTATCGCCGCGCTGGTCCAAGATGAACCCGTGGGTCAGCACCGCATCATACGGTGCACGTCCACGCGTGCCGCAGCCCTCCAGCAGCGAGGAATGAAACCAACCACGGTGTTGATCGGAACCTTCCAGATACAAGTCGGCAGGCCATTTGAGGTCTTCACGCTGTTCCAGAACAAAAGCATGGGTGCAGCCGGAATCAAACCACACATCCAAGATGTCGGTGACCTGATCGAAATCTTCGGCCTGATAGGCATCGCCCAGAAACGTTTGGGCATCGCGAATGAACCAAGCGTCGGCGCCTTCTTTGCGGAAAGCATCGACGATGCGGTCCATCACGGCTTGATCGCGCAACGGCTCGCCGGTTTTTTTGTTCACGAACACGGCGATCGGTACACCCCAGGCGCGCTGGCGCGATACACACCAGTCGGGACGATCGGCGATCATGGAACGCAGGCGATTTTTGCCCTGAGCGGGAACGAAACGGGTGTCTTCAACGGCTTGTAGCGCTTTGTCCCTGAGGTCGTTCTTCTCCATCGAGATGAACCACTGCGGCGTGTTGCGGAAAATTACCGGTGCCTTGGACCGCCACGAATGGGGATAGCTGTGTTCAATTCGGTCGGTGGCAAGCAACCCACCCAGTTCCTGCAATTTTTCCGCCACGGCCTTGTTGGCTGGAAAACGGGTTTTCTTTTTCTTGTCGTCAAAAATCAGAACCGGCACACCTTCGAACATCGGCACCAAGTCCGTGTAGGTGCCGTCGTCGTTAACGGTATTGGGCGCAGGCACGCCGTGCTTCATGCCCAATTCCCAGTCATCCTGGCCGTGACTGGGCGCAATGTGGACGATGCCGGTGCCCGATTCTGTGGTTACGAACTGACCCGCCAAGGCGCGCACATCAAATTCGTAACCGTGCCCATGGAACGGATGCTTGCACACCACCCCATCAAGGCCCTGGCTGGACGCGATTTTCGCCCAGTCCGTGATGCCCGCGTCGGAAGCGACCTGATCGGCCAAATCGACGGCGACGATCAGTTTTTCGCCAACAACGGCATGGCTGTCCTCAGCTATGGACTTAACCTCATAGACGCCATATTCAAAGTCGCCAAACGCCACCGCGCGATTGGCCGGAATGGTCCACGGAGTGGTGGTCCAAATGACCACCGACGCGCCCTGCATTTCGGCAATAGGGGCCTCAGCAACGCGAAAGCGCACATGCAAAGTTTGCGAACTGTGGTCGTGGTATTCAACCTCGGCTTCGGCCAGGGCGGTCTTTTCCACCACCGACCACATCACCGGCTTGGCGCCCTTGTACAGCGCGCCGCTCATCAAGAATTTACCCAGTTCCGCGACAATCAGGGCTTCGGCCTCAAAGGTCATGGTGGCGTAGGGACTATCCCAATCCCCAACGCAACCGAGACGCTTGAACTCTTCCTTTTGTACAGAGATCCATTTTTGTGCAAAGTCGCGGCATTCCTGGCGGAACTCAACCACCGGAACCTCGTCCTTGTCTTTACCTGCGGCGCGATACTTTTCTTCGATTTTCCATTCGATGGGAAGGCCGTGGCAATCCCAACCGGGAACGTAATTGGAGTCTTTGCCCAGCATCTGCTGCGAACGCACGATGACATCTTTGAGGATTTTGTTAAGCGCATGACCGATGTGCAGATGGCCGTTGGCGTACGGCGGTCCATCGTGCAGGACAAATTTTTCCCGCCCTTTCCCGGCCTTGCGGCTCAAGGCGTACAAATCAGCTTCTTCCCAACGTTTCAGAATTTCAGGTTCGCGCACGGGCAAGCCGGCACGCATCGGAAAATCGGTCTGGGGCAGAAAGACTGTGCTTTTGTAGTCCATGCTCATGATCTCAGCTTATTGGTCTGGGCGTGTTAGGGCCTAAACGGCCCCGGGGGCAAATGAAGGGCCTTTTTAGCCTTCTTTTGACAGGATTTCTCTAGCTTTCTCGCAATCCATGGCGATTTGCGCCTTGATTGCCTCCAGCCCATCGAATTTTTGTTCCGCGCGCAACCGTTCAATCAGCTGAACGCGCAGGTGCTTGCCGTACAAATCGGCGTCAAAATCGAACAAATGCGCTTCCAAAACAACGTCTTCACCCGCCTCGAAGGTCGGACGCTTACCGACATTGCAGACGCCGTTCACCCAGCGGGTATTTGCGCCGTCATCAACTCCGGCGCGGATGGCGTACACGCCGAGTGCCGGGCGCAGGAACTCGTCCAAATGCACATTGGCGGTAGGAAAGCCCAGTTGGCGCCCACGGGCGTCGCCATGTTCGACACGACCTTCCAGCTCAAAAGCTCGCCCCAGGACATGCGCTGCGGCGCGAGGATTACCCGCTTTTAGCTCGTCTCGCACGCGGGTGGACGAATACACGATGCCTTGTTCATCGGCGACCTTGGGCACGGCAGTGAAGCCAAAACCAAAATCCTTGCCCATGTGCAACAGGGTTTCGCAGTTACCCTGACGTTTTTTGCCGAACTGGAAATCATACCCCGCCACCACATGCGTGCTGCCGAGGCCCTGAACCAAAACCTGTTCGACAAATTCCTGGGCCGTCAGTCCGGCAAAGGCGAAATCGAAGTGCTGCACCAACAGCTCGTCTACACCCAGCTTTTCAATCATGTGCGACTTGGTGCGCATGGTCGACAGGCGAAAAGGTTCGCAATCGGGCTTAAACACGGCATCGGGGTGCGGTTCGAACGACATCACCGCCCATGGTTTGCCGGTGGCGCGCGCAATGGTGCCGGCCTCGTTGATGACAACTTGGTGGCCCTTGTGAATGCCGTCAAAGTTACCGATCGCGACGACTGAGCCGCGGGCGTCTTCGGGCAGGTCTGTGTAATGTCTAAAGATGCGCATGGGGGCGAAAAGTGCCGTCGCGTCCGTCCGGGGTCAAGGGAAAACACAAATCATGTGTGCAAATGCACCCAACGACCGTGTCATTTTCAATATGCAGGGGCCATTTCCTCTCTTAACGCTTGGGCGCCATCAAGGTGGCCTCGCCCTCCAGAACCACTTTGCCGTCCACCAAACACCGGGTCGACAACTGAACGAATCCGCGCTTTTCGATCAAATCCGTAATTTCAGCTTCGGTTGTGACGACGTCGCCGGCACGGACCGGAGCACGAAATTTCAGGCTTTGATTGATATAAATCGAACCTGGCCCTGGTAAAATGGTTCCCACCACGGTGGAAATATAGCTCGCCGATAAAATGCCATGCGCAATGCAGCCGCCGAACGGCGTGTGTTGGGCGGCAAATTCCGGATCAAGGTGCACCGGGTTGTGGTCACCCGACACGGCGGCAAAGGCCTGAATGTCGGCGTCGCTGACTTCGCGCGTGTACGTAGCCTTTTGACCGACCTTCAATTCGTCGAAATAATAGGCGTTGCCTGGGGCTGATCCGGCCGCTTCGGTCATAATATCGCCGCTCATGAGTACGCTCCTTGAATACGTCGAACGAGCACGACACCCGTTTTGCTCTGATAATATTTGCTGCGATGCAGCGTATCGCACTTCGCAAGTGCGAAGCAAGATGTGAAGCGAGTTCAGCGTGTGCGACGGCGCACCAGACGGGGGGTAGATGCCAAATTTCGTCGCTTAGGCCGTTGCTCGGGTTCGGCGGGCTCAGGTTTCGCATCCACTATCTCATCGGGCTTTTCCTGGCTCTCTGTTTCGACCATGGCGTCCTCATCAAACAAATTAGAATGCAGACCGCGGGTCTCGGCACGACGTTCGATCAGCTCGATGGTGCTTTGCACAGTGGGATGGCGCGCAGGCACGCGCGCCGTTTTAAGCAGATGTTCGCGGGCAATCACGTTCAGGGCGTCACGCGCCGCTTGTGCGCCTTTGCGCCGGTCCACCCAGCGCAGGTACGCTGCAATGGTCCACGGATGAGCTGGCAATGACTTCAGACCCCGGCTCTCGCACCAGCGTATAAATTCGCCCCAGGTTTTCGCCCGTGTCGCCACCATTCCTCACCATCAGTCCTCGTCAGGACACTGCATAAACCTACAACAGGCCCCACGCCAGGTAGAGCAGAAACAAGCCGTTCACAATCAGAAGAACCGGGGCCGCTTGGCGCGCAATATCCGGCCAACGTCCCAAAAGCGCACCGCCAGCCACGCCCAACCCCAGCAGAGCCGGAACAGTGCCCAACCAGAACGCCAACATGGCGAACACCCCGGTCAACCATTCACCGCTGGCTGCCGCAGCCGCCAGCGCGCCATACAGCAATCCACATGGGATGAAGCCCAGCGTTACACCTAGAGCATAACCGCGGAACCCGACAGGATGAGAAAACAAGGGCTTAATGGTTTTGCCCCATGCCCGAGCCAACGTGCCTTCGCCGCTGGAGCCTTCGACACTTTTGCTACCCGGCAAATATACGCCCAGACTGCGCAAGGCGTAGCCAAGAAAGAATAACGCCGCAAATGCCAGCAAACCGGCGGCAACCCAATTAAGCGATGGGACTCTCATCAATTGCTGTGAGGCCAGCGCCGCCAACGCCCCCAGAAGCATATAGGTAGTTCCCCGGCCCAGGTGATAAGGCACCAAAGCCCCACCCGTAAGGCGTTTGAGCTCACTCATATCGCGTGCAGATACAGCTTCGAGTCGGGCCTGAACCTGAGAAATAACAAATGGCCCACACATGCTTATACAATGCGTCACCCCCCCTGCGAATCCAGCCATGAAAAGCGCGAACAGCAGCGCCTCCGATCCATCTATGGCTGCACTGCATTGCGCTACACCTGCCGCAAGCAAGCTCTCCAGAAACGCTCCTTGATCCATCGCGCTCATATCCCTTTGTTTTGTAAGGTTTTTAGTTGCTAATCAAAATAATTCTAATTATTTCATGGCCTTATATGTTCACATTTATGCAACAAAAGCCCACCTTTCCACGTTCTGAAAGTTAGATTGGACTAATTTAACGTTGCATTAAACAGAAAATAAGTGTTTAAATCACGGCGTTTGGGACCCTCCATTTGGGTCCTCGTGGCTTTAGGGAGCCCGTTTCACCCCTGAGGGCTGGGTCGTTTTGCTTTTCTTACACGCAGTATACTGACTCATCACTCAGTTAACGAAAACAAGGTTGGGAGCCAGAGATGTCATCAGCATCCCTCGCAAATACAGCGAGTTCCACGATGCCTGAGTTTTACGATGATCTTATCAAGAAATTCGTAATCGCAGCAGCGTTTTGGGGCTTAGCTGGTTTCCTGGCAGGCGACGTAATCGCTTGGCAGTTGGCCTTCCCGGTTCTGAATTTGGACCTGGAATGGACTACATTTGGACGCTTGCGTCCTCTTCACACGTCGGCGGTGATTTTTGCCTTCGGCGGCAATATCCTCCTCGGTTCGTCCTTTTATGTTGTCCAACGTACCTGCCGTGCTTCACTGTTCGGCGGCAACGGTTTGGGCAATTTTATTTTCTGGGGCTATCAGCTGTTTATCGTCCTGGCAGCGACCGGCTACCTTCTGGGCATCACCCAGGGTAAAGAATACGCCGAACCGGAATGGTATGTCGATTTGTGGCTCACCATTGTCTGGGTTGCATATCTGGTCGCTTACGGCGGCACGATCATCCGGCGCAACGAACCGCACATTTATGTTGCCAACTGGTTCTATCTGGCATTCATCCTCACCATCGCCGTGCTGCACTTAGGCAACAACGCCTCGGTTCCCGCATTGTTGTTCGGTGGCGAAATGACTAAGAGCTATATCGTTTGGGCCGGCGTCCAAGACGCCATGACCCAATGGTGGTATGGCCATAACGCGGTTGGATTTTTCCTGACGGCTGGTTTCTTGGGCATGATGTATTACTTTGTGCCGAAGCAAGCCGAACGTCCGGTGTATTCGTACCGCCTGTCCGTGGTTCACTTCTGGGGGCTGACGTTCCTGTACATCTGGGCTGGTCCGCACCATCTGCACTATACGGCTCTGCCCGATTGGTTGCAGACCTTGGGCATGACCTTCTCGATTATGCTGTGGATGCCGTCTTGGGGCGGTATGATCAACGGTGTGATGACCCTGTCCGGCGCTTGGCACAAGCTGCGCACCGACCCGGTCCTGCGCTTTATGGTCGCGTCTGTCGGCTTCTACGGTATGAGCACCTTCGAAGGTCCTTTGATGTCGATCAAAGCTGTGAACTCTCTCAGCCACTACACCGACTGGACCATCGGCCACGTACATGCTGGTGCTTTGGGTTGGAACGCCTTGATTTCGTTCGGCGTTCTGTACTTCCTGGTTCCTAAATTGTGGAACCGTGAACGGTTGTACTCTCTGCGTCTGGTGAACACGCACTTCTGGATCTCTACGATCGGGATCGTGCTGTACATCTCTTCCATGTGGGTTTCCGGCATTATGCAGGGCCTAATGTGGCGGACGTACGACAGCCTAGGCTTCTTGCAGTATTCGTTCATCGAAACTGTCGAAGCCATGCACCCGTACTACATCATCCGTGCAACTGGCGGACTGCTGTTCGTTCTTGGCGCTGTGTTGATGATCTACAACCTGTGGCGTACTGCCCGTGGCGACGTTCGTAACGAAGCCCCGATCGGTCTCGACACGCAAGCCGCTCCGGCAGCTGAATAAAGGGGAGTAGATATCATGCAAGCAATGCTTGAACGTAACGTTGTTCTCCTGGCGATCGCGACCGTTATCACGATCTCCATCGGTGCCTTGGTGCAGTTGGTTCCGCTTTACACAATGGAAACAACCATTGAAAAAGTGGACGGCATGCGCCCTTACTCGCCTTTAGAACTGGCGGGTCGGAACATCTATATTCGTGAAGGTTGCTACCTTTGCCATTCTCAGATGATCCGTCCTTTCCGTGACGAGGTGGAACGCTACGGCCACTATTCCTTGGCGGCCGAAAGCATGTACGATCATCCGTTCCAATGGGGTTCAAAACGAACCGGTCCGGATCTTGCCCGTGTTGGCAAGAAATACTCCAACAGTTGGCACGTCGCCCACTTGACCAATCCGCGCTCAGTTGTGCCGGAATCGATCATGCCGGGCTATCCGTTCCTCGCCAAGCATCCTTTGGCTGCCAGCAAAATTGCCGGTGACCTGAGAACCTTGCGCGTTGTTGGCGTTCCGTACACGGACGATCAGATCGAAAATGCCCAGGCTGACCTTCAGGCCCAGGCTAACCCTGAGATGGGCGATGCTGATGCCATGATGGCTCGTTATCCCAAAGCTGGTGTCGGTGATTATGACGGTAACCCCGCCATGATTTCCGAGATGGATGCTTTGGTGGCGTATCTTCAAATGATGGGCACACTGGTGGACACGCAGTCCTACCAGACCAGCCCGGATGGGAGGTAATCATGGATTTTCAAAGTATCGTAGAATTTGCGCGTCATGCATGGGTCGTTTGGCTTGTGCTGCTGTTTGGAAGCATCATGTTCTGGGCTTTTCGTCCCGGCAACAAGAAGCGCTTCGAAGACGACGCCATGATCATCTTCAAGAAGAACGGTAATGGTGAAAACGGAGGTCAATCTCATGGCTAACATCGAAAGAGATGAAGTCAGTGGTACAGACACCACCGGGCATGAATGGGACGGCATTAAAGAGCTGAACACGCCCATGCCGCGTTGGTGGCTGTGGACTTTCTACGCCACCATCGTGTTCGCGGCTGGTTACTGGGTTTTGTACCCGTCTTGGCCAACCCTGAGCACATACTGGAAGGGCACGTTGGAGTATTCCTCCCGCAACAACCTTTCAGCAGACCTTGAGGCTCGCGATCAGTCGCGTTCCGAATGGACCAAGAAGTTTGCAGCCCTGCCGATCACCGAGATCGTCAAGGACCGCCAACTTCAGGAATACGCTATGGCTGGCGGCAAGGTGATCTTTGCCGACAACTGTGCGCCGTGTCACGGTTCGCAGGGCTCCGGCACACCGGGTTATCCGGTGCTGGCGGACGATGACTGGCTGTGGGGCGGAACGCTTGAAGCGATCGAGACCACCGTACGTTACGGTATCCGTTCGACTCATGACGACACCCGTGACAGCGAAATGCCTGTGTTCAGCGACGATTATCTGAGCAAAGCTCAGATTTCCGATGTTGCCGAATACGTGCTTTCGCTCAGCAACACATCCGAAGACCCCATCGCTGCCAAACGTGGTGCCGTCGTCTTCGCTGAGGACTGTGTTGCATGTCACGGCGAAACGGGCGAAGGCAATCATGAGGTGGGTGCGCCCAAACTCACCGATGGCCTATGGCTATATGGCGGCACGCGTGAAGCCGTCATAAATCAGGTCAGCAAGCCCAAGCATGGCGTCATGCCGACGTGGCAAGCCCGCCTGGACGACGTATCCATCAAGCAAGTGGCGATCTTCGTCCACGCGCTGGGTGGCGGCGAATAAAGCACCAAGCTGCGGACGTGTCCGCACTGGGTTCCAATGGGGAGGGGGAGATCCGGCCAACCGGGCCTCCCCCTTTCTTTTTAACGACACATATATACATTTGATCCAATTGGTCCAAAAGCGAACGTCAGAATTCGAAAGCACGAGGCCCCGATGAAAGATTCCCCCGAAGAGCACCACGTCCCTCAATCGCCTTCCTTGTACGAAGCGCACAAAAAAATCTATCCGCAGAAAATCACGGGACATTTCCGTAATTTGAAATGGAAAGTCGCCGCAGCCATTCTAGCGTTTTATTTTCTGGCCCCCTGGATCCGATGGGACCGTGGCGAAGGTCAGCCAGACCAGGCAATCCTGGCCTCCATGACGTTGCGCCGACTGTATTTCTTCAACATCGAAATCTGGCCTCAGGAAATTTATTACCTGACGGGTATTTTGGTGCTTGCCGCCGTGGGCCTCTTTTTGGCCACAGCGATGGCTGGACGTGTCTGGTGTGGGTTCACCTGTTGGCAAACCGTGTGGACAGATGTGTTTGTGTGGGTCGAACACAAACTCGAAGGTGACCGCAACAAGCGCATCAAATTCGACAATGCCCCCTGGACCATAAGCAAAATTCTACGCAAGGCCCTGAAGCAAAGTATTTGGATCATTTTTTCGCTACTGACGGGTGCGGGCTGGATATTCTTCTTCAACGACGCCCCGACAACGGCGCTAAACTTACTCACCGGACACGCCAGCTACGCCGAATATGGCTTCACCTTGCTGTTTGGCGGTCTCACCTACCTGCTTGCCGGGTTTGCCCGTGAACAGGTGTGCATCTACATGTGCCCATGGCCACGTTTCCAAGGCGCAATGTTCGATGAACATAGCCTCATCGTGACGTATGAAGCCTGGCGCGGCGAGCCCCGTGGCAAGGCAAAAAACACCAACCACAACGCCCCCATTTTGGGCGATTGCGTGGATTGCAATCTGTGTGTCAACGTTTGCCCCACCGGGGTCGACATCCGTGAGGGCGACCAGTTCCAGTGCATCGGCTGTGCGCTCTGCGTTGATGCCTGCAACTCGATCATGAGCAAACTGGGCCGCCCCAGCAACTTGATCACTTATGATTCCGTGTCGAACCAAGTCGCACGCGAGCGTGGCGAAGAGCCGAAGAAACGCCTGATCCGCAAACGCACCGTTGCGTATGGCGTCATGCTCACAGCCGTCGTCATGCTCATGACGTTTGGCTTGTTCAATCGCAATGAGCTGGAAATCAACGTCCAGCGCGACCGCTCGCCACTGTTCGTGCGATTGTCCGACGGGGAAATCCGCAACGGCTATACATTTAAACTGCTTAATATGGTCAACGTGCCACAGATCTTTACCCTATCGATTTCCGGCCTAAAGGACGCCAAAATCACGGCGGTTAGGTTGGCTAAAGATCCGGTAGATCAAGTGACACTGGACGTCGACGGTGACACTGTTGCGACGTATCGAATTTTCGTCCGCATGCCCGCAGAAAACATGGAAGACCAGTTCGAGGATATGGAGTTTATCCTCACCAACACAAAAACCGGCGAAGAGATCGATTACGATTCTCGTTTCGCTGGCCCCATAAGGTAAGGCACAATGATCGCTATGAACAAAGCAAAACGCGCCGATGGCTGGTGGTATCCCTGGATTTTTGTCGCAGGGTTCATGGTCGTATTCGCCGTCAATGGCACCATGGCGTATATCGCCGTCAGCAGTTGGACCGGTTTGGAAACTAAGGACTACTTCAACCAGGGCACCCGCTTCAACGACGTCTTGGCGCAACGCGCCGAACAAGATGCACTGGGTTGGAAGGTTACCTTCCATTACGAACACACCCCCCACGATGCCAATCCGCGTGCAGGCCTGTTTCATATCCGCTTCACCGATAAGAACGGCCAACCCATAAGTGGCCTGTACCTCAGCGCGATGGCCAAACGCCCAACCCAGGAAGGTTATGATCAAGATCTGATTTTTACCTATCGCGGCGACGGCACCTATAGCGCCAACACCACGTTACCCCTGCCGGGTCTTTGGGAGTTGCGCTACACCGCCAAACGCGGTGAAGAAATCTTTAAAATGCGTTCGAGGATTCAGGTTCCCTAATGACGGCACCGCAGAGCACATGCTTGCACTGCGGCGAAACGGTTCCGCCGGGCAGTACCGGGGGTGCGCAGTTTTGCTGCTCGGGGTGTCGTGCAGCCTATGAAATGATCCAGGGTATGGGCCTGGACAGCTATTACCAACGCCGCTGCCTGGACCCCGACCAGCCGACCTTGCGCCCAGACGACGACGACACACGGTTCGACTTTCAGGCCTATACCGATGTCGATGATAACGGCCTCAGCACTTTGCACCTGATGGTCGAGGGTTTGCAGTGTGCCGCCTGCGTGTGGCTAATTGAAACGGTCTTGCGCAAACAACCGGGTGTCCACCATGCCCGCATCAACATGACCACGCGCCGTTTGGTTTTAAAATGGGACGGGGCCGAAACCAACGCCGATCAACTGGTTGCTGTCGTCACGCACTTAGGCTATCGCCTTGCCCCCTATGACCCAACGTTGATTTCCGCCGAAACTCAGCAGCGCGAGAAGCAATTGTTGCGCGCCTTGGTGGTTGCGGGTTTTGCCGCTGGAAATGTGATGCTGTTTTCCGTTTCAGTCTGGGCTGGGCACGATCAGGGCATGGGGGCATTTACCCGGTCCATGATGCATTGGCTATCAGCCCTGATCGCCTTGCCCGCGATTGCCTATTCGGCGCGGCCTTTCTTTCGCAGCGCCATCACCGCACTGAAAGCCGGGCGCACCAACATGGACGTGCCCATTTCCTTAGCCGTCCTTCTGGCCAGCGCCATGAGTTTGGTGGAAACCATTCGCATGACCGATCACGTCTATTTCGACAGCGCCATATCGCTGGTGTTCTTTTTGTTGATCGGGCGTTATCTGGACAGCCGTGCCCGCGGCCGCGCCCGAGCGGCCGGAGAAAACCTGGTGGGCTTGAAAGCCCGTGCTGTGACCATCGTGCACGCAGACGGTTCACGCGAAATTGCGCCGCCGGAAAGGCTAATGCCTGCAATGAAATTTCTCACCGCAGCGGGCGAGCGCATCGCCGCTGATGGTCTGGTGCTCAGTGGGGAAAGTGATATCGATACCTCGTTGATCAATGGTGAAAGCATGCCCGTTCAGGCCCGCGTCGGGGAAAAGGTGTTTGCCGGCACGCTCAACCTCACCGGCCCTATCACTATCGAAGTGACACAAACGGGCGAGGACACTCTACTCAGCGAAATTGTACGCCTAATGGAAGCCGCCGAGGATGCGCGAGCCAAATACGTGGCGCTCGCCGACCGGGTGGCAAGACTGTACGCCCCGGTGGTTCACACCCTGGCTGCAAGCGCATTCTTGGGCTGGTGGCTAATTGCCGGTCTTGATTGGCAGCCCTCTTTGATGATTGCCATCGCTGTGCTGATCATCACCTGTCCATGCGCACTGGGCCTGGCGGTTCCTGCCGTTCAGGTGGTTGCAGGCGGACGTTTGATGCAGCGAGGCATTTTGCTCAAGACTGGCACCGCGTTGGAGCGCCTTGCCAGCGTCGATGTCGCCGTATTCGACAAGACCGGCACCCTCACTCAAGGCACACCACAATGGATCAACCGCACAGACATCTGCGAAGAGGATGTGCATTTGGCAACATCCTTGGCAGCGGTGAGCAAGCACCCGCTGTCGCGCGCACTGAGCCGTGAAGTCGCTGGCGTAGCTGCAGCCGAAGGCGTCGAGGACGTGCCCGGATCGGGACTTAAACTGATGAGGGCCGATGGTGAAGTACGCCTTGGTCGGCGGGGGTGGTGCGGTGGTGCGGATGAAGCCCCCGGCATTGCTGAAACGGCTGAAGCCGAACTTTGGCTGGCGCGTCCAAACGCAGCCCCCGTTCGCTTTGCCTTTTCCGACCGCATCCGCGAAGATGCCCATGACACCATCTCCTCCCTAAAAGCCCAGGGCATCCATGTGATGGTTCTGTCAGGCGACCGCCCGGCAGCTGTCGCGGCCGCAGCAGCACAAGCCGGTATCGACGACTGGCACGCAGAACTTAAACCAGCGGGCAAAGTTGCTCATTTGCATGGTCTGGAAGCTCAGGGCAAACGCGTGATGATGATTGGGGATGGCCTTAACGATGCGCCAGCGTTGGCTGCCGCACACGTATCGCTTTCGCCATCCAATGCCGCCGATGTAAGCCAGACGGTCGCCGATGTCATTTTCCAGGGTGCCAAGCTGGCCCCTATTTTAGAAGCCTTGCATGTGGCTAAATACGCAGACAAGCTGATCAAACAAAATTTTGCCTTATCTTTCGCGTATAACGCTGCAACGATTCCCATGGCACTGGCTGGCATGGTCACGCCCTTGATCGCCGCCATCGCTATGTCTACATCATCGCTGGTGGTGATCAGCAACTCTTTACGCTTGGGTCTTGGCAAGGACTTCACCCCTAAACGAACACAAGATCATCGCGACATCAAACCGGTCCAGCCCGCACTTAAAAAGGAAGCCTAAACGTGGAATCTCTGATTTATCTGATCCCCATCGCTTTGGTCCTTGGACTGGTCGCACTGTTCGCCTTCTTATGGTCTCTGAAATCGGGGCAGTTCGACGACATGGAAGGGGCCGCTAATCGCATCTTGTTCGATGACGATATACCCGCCCCGCCCAAACCGGCACCCAACACAAAAACGGAAAATCTGGACGAGAAATCCCAAGCCCCCGGCCCCAAAGAGTAAGCTAGGCAATTTTGGCGAAGCGCTTGGTTCACCCTTCTATAATGACAAAGCCGTGTTCATCAATTGACACGATATCCCCCGTGTCATACCAACCATCTTCGGGTGGCACCAACACGCCCGGCTTGTCCGCCAACAAATAGCCCTTCATGATATTGGGGCCGCGAACCACCAGTCTGCCGCCGGATTTGATCCCCGGCACAGACACAAGCTTGTGTTCGATCCCCGGCAACAATCGTCCTACGGTTCCAGCCTTAAAGTGCATCGGGGTGTTGAAAGACAACACCGGAGCGGTTGCGGTTGCCCCGTAAGATTCGAGAATGCGTAGCCCGAACTTGTCCATAAAGACCTCGCGAGTCTCACCCTGAACCCTTTCCGCACCCGCGCAGACATAACGCACCTTGAAAAAATCGTAAGGGTTTGCCGCTCGCGCGTAGTCGCTGAGAAACGTATCTGTGCCAAACACGATGGTCGCCTTAATGTCGCAAACCAGTTCCGGCACGGTGCGGGAATGCAATGACGAGGGATAAAGAAACGTGCGTACCCCTACCAATACCGGCAACAGCAACCCGCTTGTGAGACCAAAACTGTGAAACAGCGGCAGTGCACTGAACACAGTGTCGGTGGGATTGAACTCAATGCGCGCTGAAAGCTGATAGCGGCTGGCCAGTATGTTATCATGGCTCATCACCACTCCCTTGGGCGTGCCTTGCGAACCGGATGTAAACAACACTGTTGCGGGACTGTCCGGATCCTTGACAAACCCCCGGTGCCAAGCCCGTGGCGCGAAGGCTGCAAACAACAAAGCGCTAAAGATTTCCAGCCCCCCAATTGTTTTTCTCACGTCCTCCAGCCACACAATCTTACAGTGTGGGGCCAAGGCTTCTATGGTGGTTTGCAACCCCGCCGCCTCTACGAACGCCTTGGATGTCAGGACCACATTGATTTGCGCGGTCTCAATCGCTGCCGTCATGTTGCCCGCCCCGGCGGAAAAGTTCAGTATGGCCGGGACCCGGCCCACCGCTTGCAGAGCAAAAAACGTCACCGCCGCACCGACCGAATTGGGTAAAAGCACCCCAACATTTTCCCCCTTGCCTGTCATGCGCGCCAGTTGACGACCCAGCGCTATGGAACTGCTCACCAGCTTGCCATAGCTGATCGGCGCGCGGGCGACGTCTTCCAACACCAATGTGCGGGCACCATGAATGGCACGCGCATCGAGCAATGCATCGAACAAAGTTTGTCTGGTGCGATGGGTTTCAAACATCACGTCGCTCATCACATCGTAGAGCTCCATACCCGCATGAGCTCGCCGACGCCCCCCGGTAAGCGCCCCGTCCATGGTAAGACGACGTGGCGCAAGAATGGTAATGGTGATTTTGGGGAACCAACGCCTGCGCACCGTGCCAGCCAAACGCGTGAACATAGAAAATTCCGCACCATCGATGCGGATGGGTAAGATGTCTGCATCGGCTTTATCGGCAACCAACGCCGGGCCTTCATACACCTTCATCAGCCCCCCAGTTTCGGTGACACGGCCTTCGGGGAAGATCACGCATTTCTTTCCCTGAGCGACGGCCTTGATCAGCGCCTTGGTCCCGAACGGTTTCGTTGGGTCCATAGGAAAGGCTTCAAACAACGTCAGAAATGGCTTCACCCACCATCGCTGCGCCATGTGGGTGTTGATGGCGAACATCGGCTTTTCGGGCAAGAACGCCGCCAGCAACGCGCTATCCAGAAACGAGGCACCATTGACCACGATCACCGCCCTGTCACCCACCGCCGTCCAGTTTTCCAGGCCCTTTATCTCCGCCCGAAAGGCCAGCCTGAACACCCACACCAAGGCCGCCTTGATCAATTCATCGGGCAACAGCCTGCAAATGTAGATCGCTACCCCCGCATTGGCGATGGCCACGGTCAGAAACACGTCGGGAACTGTCATGCCGCTGGCCAGCAACGCTGCTATGGCCAGTGCGGACACCACCATGAACAAGGCATTGACGATGTTGTTTGCCGCGATGTCTCGAGAGCGGTGTGTTTTATCACCGCGACTTTGCAAGATGGCGTATAGCGGTACGATGTAAATGCCGCCGCTCATAGCAATCATCAACAAATCCACAGTGATGCGCATACCGGTGGGCTGGCTTAAAAATACCCCCACCCCAGCCAATGCGTCCCCGGTTCCGACGAGTACGAAAACCTGCATGCTGGCAAAATACAAATCGACCATAAACACGGTCATCAAGATGGCCCCAAACGGCACATACTTGGCCGTGACTTCGCCCTTTAAAAGCTTGCCGCACACTAAGGATCCGGCGGCGATACCAATGGAAAATGTTGACAGGAAAAGCGTCACGACGCCCTCGTCACCGTTCAGCGTATTTTTTGCAAAGGTCGGAAACTGGCTGAGAAACGTCGCCCCCACCAGCCAAAACCATGAAATGCCGAGAATGGCCATAAACACATCTCGGCGGCTGGCCGCGTGACGCAACAAGCGTACGGTCGCACCCGCAACGTTAAAATCAACTTTAAGGTCTTTGTCCATTGCAGACGCTTGGGGAATGAACAGGCTGGCCGTATATCCAAGCACAGCAATGGTGATAATGATCCCAGACACCAGCACAACGCCGCCACCCGTGAGGATCAATAAGCCACCCGCAATGGTGCCGATGAGAATCGCGATAAACGTTCCGGCCTCGACCATCGCGTTACCCGCGATCAGCTCATCCGTTCTGAGGTGCTGGGGTAGAATCGCATATTTGACTGGTCCAAACACCGACGACTGCGCCCCCATCAAGAACAACACCGCCATCAACGCCCAGACGTTTTGGCTGAAAAAGGCGCTGGCAGCTCCGATCATGATCAGTATCTCGGCAGCTTTGACATGCCGCACCAGCCTCGCCTTGTCATACCGATCCGCCAACTGCCCTGCGGTGGCGCTGAACAGGAAAAACGGCAAGATAAAAATCCCTGCCGCTGCCGTAACCATCAACGGTCCATCGACGCCCGCGACCTGCGCCAATTGATAAGTCATCAGCATGACCAATGCGCTTTTGAACAAATTGTCGTTCATCGCGCCCAAAAATTGGGTGATGAACAGCGGCAAAAAGCGACGGCTTTTCAACAGATGAACCATATCGAAACTCATGCTTTTGCATCCCCGGCTTTGTTCGCGCCACGCTCAAACGATACGCCGCCCAACATGGGCGAACAATCTCTAACTGACTGCATAGGGATCGTGAGGGATACGCAAGGCCACCCTTATAGGGGCGGCAGGGGAATGATTAGAAGCACTGCGGCCAATTGAAAGAGAACCGCTATCCCAATGCCCCACATTGCGCGCTTCTTCCAACTATGAACCTTCAGGGTTTCGGTCATAGACGCCGCGGTGAGATCGATGCGTACCACTTCGGCTTTTTTACCGAATGCCCGCTTTCGGCGCGGCTTGAATTTAGGTTCTAGTTTGTGGCGCGCGCTTTGGCGTCGCCCCACCGGTGCGCCACTCAGCAACATCTGTGCATATGTTGCGCCGAATTTATTTTTGCCTTTATGTCCAAAACTGGTTTTGTTCATGTGCCTTATCGCACTTCATCATCAATGGGTTGCACATGTGGCTCATTCTCAAGGATCACATGTCGCTGGCATATCGCTTGTGCCCATTTCGATTCTGCCTCAAGGCCACATATAGCGCGATGATGGCCGTCACAGCAGAGCGATCCATACAAGTAAAAACGCCGCCCCAAAGGACGGCGTTAGAACCTGATACCAATTACATATTTGATCGTTATGTGCCTTTATCGGTATCAATGGCATAGCCTTCGCCACGCACCGTGCGAATCACATCTTCGCCACCGCCATCGTTCAAGGCTTTGCGTAAGCGGCGAATATGAACGTCTACCGTACGGTCTTCGACATAGACATCACGCCCCCACACCAAATCCAAGAGGCGTTCACGAGAAAACACTCGGCCGGGCTTTTCCATCAATGTTTTAAGCAACCGAAACTCGGTCGGCCCCAAGTGGATGGAACGCCCATCACGATTGACTTTGTGCTGAGCCAAATCCATCGCAATGTCCGTGTAGACCAGCGCCTCTGTCGACAGAGAAGGGTTGGCACGGCGCAAGAGCGCCTTAATGCGGGCAACCACTTCACGCGGGCTGTAAGGTTTAACCACGTAATCGTCCGCGCCGGTTTCGATACCGCGCACCCGGTCTTCTTCTTCACCGCGTGCGGTCAGCATCAGGATCGGAATTTCGCGCGTTTTGCTCGACCCGCGCAATTGGCGACAGACTTCGATACCGCTCAAACCGGGCAGCATCCAATCGAGCACGATGGCATCGGGCGTATTCTCCTCGGCCATCAACAATCCCTCTTCACCGTCTTGGGCGACAAGGACGCGGAAGCCTTCTTTTTCCAGGTTGTAGGACAGCAGCTCCGCTTGGGGCGGCTCATCCTCAACAATAAGAACCATATGTTCCAAGTCAGTACGTCTCCTCAGACTTCTTCGATCACGGTTTCGCTCGACAGATCACCTTTCGGTCGTTCTTCGGCGGGCATTTCACCCGACACCAAAAAGTGAACATTTTCGGCAATGGACGTTACATGATCGCCAATCCGCTCCACGTTTTTCGCGACAAACAACAAATGTGTGCACGCCGTAATGTTACGTGGGTCTTCCAACATGTAGGTCAGCAGTTCGCGAAACAAGCTTGTGTGCATCAGGTCGACTTCTTCATCGCGCATCCGCACGTCGTTGGCCTTGGCGATATCGTGTGCACCATAGGCATCCAGAACGTTTTTGATCATACCCTGAACCTGCCGAGCCATACGCTGAATGGTCGAGGTCGCATTTCCAACCGGTTCCATCGTGGACAAAGTCAGCGTGCGCTTTGCGACATTTTTTGCATAATCGCCAATACGTTCGAGGTTGGACGCCATTTTCAACGCCACCACGACCGCACGAAGATCGTCCGCCATCGGCTGGCGCAATGCCAGAACGCGAATGGTAAAATTGTCGATTTCTTCTTCAAGCAAATCGATCTGCTTATCGGTATCAATGACCTTTTGCGCCAGCGTAACGTCGCGGCGGCTCAGTGCATCGACCGCGTCGGCCAATTGCCGTTCCGCCAGCCCGCCCATTTCGGCGATGATGCTGTCGAGGCGTCCCAAGTCGTCGTCAAAGGACGTAACAATGTGTTCGTTTTCCATCGGGTCCTGGTCTCCCTTAACCGATGCGGCCGGTAACGTACGCTTGTGTGCGTTCGTCAACGGGTTTGGTGAAAATGTCGGTGGTATTGCCCTGCTCAACCAATTCCCCCAGATGGAAGAATGCGGTCTTTTGCGACACGCGCGCGGCCTGCTGCATAGAGTGCGTCACCATGATAATGGTGTAATTTTGCTTGAGTTCATCAATCAATTCTTCGATTTTTGCGGTTGCGATAGGGTCCAGGGCTGAGCACGGCTCATCCATCAAGATCACTTCCGGCTCTACCGCGATGGCGCGTGCGATGCACAAGCGCTGTTGCTGACCGCCAGAAAGTCCGGTGCCCGGTGCTTCCAATCGATCACGAACCTCATCAATAAGACCAGCCTTTTCCAGGCTGTTCAGCACGATTTCGTCCATTTCGGCGCGGCTCTGGGCAAGGCCATGAATACGCGGACCGTAGGCCACATTGTCGTAGATAGATTTCGGAAACGGATTTGGCTTTTGAAACACCATCCCGACGCGGGCGCGCAAATGCACCACATCGACGCCGCGGCTATAGATGTCTTCACCGTCAAGCGTGATCAAGCCTTCTACACGGCACCCATCGACGACGTCATTCATCCGATTGATACATCGCAAGAATGTCGACTTGCCACACCCGGACGGACCGATCAGTGCAGTAACCATGTTCGAGGGAATATCGAGATTGATATTTTTAAGCGCCTGCTTGTCGCCGTAATATACGTCAACGCCCTGGGCCGTCACCTTATGCGGGGTGCTTTGCGCATTCCCGTCGACCCGAGCCATGTCGGATACATCCGTATGAATTGCAAGTTCCAAAATGCGCGCTCCTACCAACGACGTTCGAACTTCTTGCGCAGGATAACCGCGACCAAGTTCATCGTAATCAAAAAACCAACAAGGACGAGAATCGCCGCGGCAGTGCGTTCGGAAAATGCACGCTCGGGACTGTCAGCCCACAAATAAATCTGTACCGGCAAAGCTGTCGCCGGGTCCGTGAAAGATCCCGGAATATCAACAATAAAGGCCACCATACCGATCATCAACAACGGAGCACTTTCACCCAAGGCCTGTGCCATGCCGATAATCGTACCGGTCAACATACCTGGCATGGCCAGCGGCAACACATGGTGCACGACAGTCTGGATTTTGCTTGCACCAATACCGAATGCCGCTTCCCGGATGGATGGCGGCACGGCCCTCAGCGCGGCGCGCGCGGCGATGATGATGGTCGGTAACGTCATCAACGCCAATACCATGCCGCCCACCAGAGGTGCAGAGCGCGGCAACATAAAGAAGTTCAAGAACACCGCCAAACCAAGCAAGCCAAAAACAATGGATGGCACAGCGGCGAGATTGTTGATGTTCACCTCAATCAAGTCCGTCCACCTGTTTTTAGGGGCGAACTCTTCTAGGTATATGGCCGTCATGATGCCAATGGGAAACGACAGCAAAAAACAAACCGTAAGACTGAGCAGCGACCCTGTGAACGCGCCCAAAATTCCAGCCAGTTCCGGCTCGCGAGAGTCACTGCCTGTAAAGAACCGCCAATTAAACTGCAGCTCGATCGCATCGTTGGCAATCCAATAATCGACCCAAGCCAATTCCCGATCGGTAACGCGGCGGTCATCCTCCACCACTGAACGATCGATGGCGCCCTTCATCAACATATCAATGTCATCTGATGCGGTCAGCCAAACTTGACGCGTCTGTCCCATCAAGGTCGGGTCATCCCGATACATCGCTTGCAAGTCGTAGCCGGCACCAGAGCTCATCAATTTATAAAGTGACCTTTTCGCTTTTCGTGCGGTCACATCAGGGAAAGTCTCGCGCATAGATTTTTTGACGATAGCCTGCCAATTGTTGTCCTGGATCATCTGCTCGTCAAATGTCACGGACAACGAGACATGCGTTTGCTGAAATGCGCCCACCCCCCGCACACCGATAGCCGTTAGCATCACAGCAAGAAAGGTAATGGCAATGGCGATGGCGGCAATTCCATAAAGGCGAAAACGCTTTTCTGCCCGGTAGCGGCGCGTAAGCCCTGCCTTAATGCGATCTGATTTGCTCAAAGTGTTAGTCATACTGTTCCCGGTATTTCTTGACAATTCGAAGGGCGACGACATTCAAAAACAAGGTTGTGAAGAACAGCATTAGCCCCAGGGCAAATGCCGCCAGCGTCTTAGCGCTATCGAATTCCTGATCGCCCGTCAAAAGCGTGACGATTTGTACCGTTACTGTGGTCACCGCCTGCAACGGGTTGGCCGTCAAATTCGCCGATAGACCTGCCGCCATCACCACGATCATCGTTTCACCGATGGCCCGCGAAGCGGCCAACAACATTCCGCCCATAATTCCCGGCAAGGCCGCTGGCAGAACCACGCTACGGATCGTTTCGGATTTGGTCGCCCCCAGGCCGAATGATCCATCGCGCATGGTTTGCGGCACCGCATTGATAACATCATCCGAAAGGCTCGAAATCAGCGGGATGATCATAATGCCCATCACCAGGCCTACGGCAAGCGCACTTTCCGACGACACATCAAAACCTACAGCCTCGCCGCCGCCGCGCAACCACGGCGCAACCACTAGGGCTGCAAAAAAGCCATAGACCACGGTGGGGATACCGGCGAGAATTTCCAAAACTGGCTTAACCCAGCTGCGCACCTTTGGGTGGGCGTACTCGGCCAAATAGATCGCCGCAAACAAGCCGATGGGCGCGGCCACGATCAACGCAATCGTGCTGATCAGGAGCGTGCCGACAAACAGTGGAATAGCCCCGAATGAACCCGATGCACCGACCTGATCCGCACGGATCGCGGTTTGCGGGCTCCATTCCAACCCAAACAGAAAATCTGTCAGAGGGATTTCACTGAAAAAGCGCAGCGATTCAAACAACAGCGAGGCGACAATCCCGACCGTGGTCAAAATGGCAACGGTGGAACTCGCGATCAAGATCCCCTTAATCACAGCTTCCACAGCCTTTTTCGCACGTCGAGAAGGCGTTATATGCATCCGGCCTCTTGCGGCCTTTGATCCACGAGCTTTATGAGCTGCTGACGTTGTCACGTCTTAAATCTCCAAACAAATTCCGGCGACAGGGTGTTTCTGGTCGTCCTGCCGCCGGTTGACTTGTCGTGTCTTACATAGACAGGTGAGCGAGTGCTTTTGCGTCGCCCAAGAACTTAGCGCGTTCGGACTTCGGCATCGGGATCAAACCCTTGTCAGCCAGGTAGCCTTCGGTGCCCCAAGCCTTCTCGGATGTGAACTCAGCAATGTATTCTTTCATGCCGGCAACTTTGCCCACATGTGCATTCTTCACGTAGAAGTACAGCGCGCGGGAAACCGGATAGTCGCCGGACGCAATGTTTTCAAACGTCACGTCTTTGCCGTTGATCGAAGACCCCTGAACCTTGTCAGCGTTCTGGTCGAGGAAGCTGTAACCGAAGATGCCGAGTGCATCAGGGTTGGCGTCGAGCTTCTGAACGATCAAGTTGTCGTTTTCACCGGCTTCGATGTAGGCACCGTCTTCACGAAGCGTATGGCACAGGGACTTGTATGCTTTCTTGTTCTGCTTTTTCAGAGCTTTGATCCAAGGAACGGTTTTGCAACCACCTTCCATGGCCAGCTCAGCAAACGCATCGCGGGTACCGGAGGTCGGCGGCGGTCCGAGAACTTCGATCTTGATCGCGGGCAGATCGGAACGCACGTCTTTCCAGGTCTTGTTCGGGTTCGGCTGAGTTTTGCCTTCTTCACCCGTCGGCACGTCTTTGGCCAGGGCGAGGAACAAGTCCTGCAAGGTCAGCTTGAACTTCGGGGCTTTTTTCGAGTTGGCGACAGCGATGCCGTCATAACCGACTTTGACTTCGGTGATCGACGTCACGCCGTTCTTCGCGCATTTCTTCACTTCGCTTGCTTTGATGCGACGCGATGCGTTGGTGATGTCGGGGTGCTCTTCGCCAGCGCCGGCGCAGAACAGTTTCAAGCCGCCGCCGGAACCCGTGGATTCAACAACAGGAGTCTTGAAGCTGGAGGTCTTGCCGAACTGTTCGGCAACAGCCGTCGAGAACGGAAACACGGTGGATGAACCGACAATACGGATTTGATCACGGGCTTGGGCCGCACCGGCAAAACAAATGCCGGCGAGGGCCGCAACCGTAAGGGTCTTCTTGAACATATCGCTAAAACTCCATCAAAGGGCACTAAAATTGCGTAGGCAACGCGTTATCATCATGCGTCGTCTTGCGCGAAAGCTAGTGCCCGGCGGAGTCTGTTTTATGACGATTGTGTTACAGGTTTGTGACTATCAACAAACTGAGCATTTGTGCGGGTTTTAACCACCCGCAATGGGTAACTGGACACAGAATCGAGATCCTTTGCCCACTTCGCTTGTTACAAGCAAGCGGCCACGGTGGCGATTGACGATGTGTTTGACAATCGCGAGTCCCAACCCCGTCCCGCCCATGGCCCGCGAACGCCCCTTATCAATGCGATAAAAGCGTTCCGTCAACCGCGGAATATGCTCTGGCGCGATGCCATCGCTGTGATCGATGACGCAAACCTCGATCCCGGCGGTTCCCGTGTCAACGAGCGATGCAACCGAACAGGCACGTATGATCACGGGGGTATTGGGGGCGCTGTATTTGACCGCATTATCAACAAGGTTCTGAAACACCTCGCGCAGTTCGTCTTCATCCCCCGGCACGGTCATGTCTGGGGATATATCTTCGGGGACTTCGAGGGTAATGGATATGCCCTTCTTAACCGCCGTCAGTTGCACAGTCTCCACGACATCAGCAATGACCCGACCCAACGATGTCTGTTCCGTCGGGCGGATGTGCTCATTGACTTCGATCTTCGACAAGGACAGCAAATCATCAATCAGGCGTGCCATGCGGGCAGCTTCGCCTTCCATAATGCCGAGGAACCTTTTGCGAGCATCCGGGTCGTCCTCCGCTACAGTTTGCAAGGTTTCGATAAAGCCGCTCAATGCAGACAGCGGTGAACGCAGTTCGTGGCTGACGTTGGCGACAAAATCGGCGCGCATGGTTTCAGCATTCTTCAAGTCCGTCACTTCGTGCAGGGTTACAACAGCGCGCACGGACAATGCTTCCCCCTTTGGCACGGCAATCACTTGTAATTGGTAAAAACGACGCACGGGGACCTCGAACACGACATCGATCTCTGCATGTGACAACGCCCCTGAGACGACCTTTTGCAATAGGTCGTGCACCCCAGGCTGGCGCAGTGATAGGCCAATATCACGATCATGGGTCCCTTCACCCAACAACTCATCTGCAGCCCGGTTGGCTGCGACAACCCGCCTGCGTGCGTCCAACAACAACACCGGAGCGGGCAATGCGTTCAAAATCGTCGATGCCAGCGTCGTATCGACCTTGGTCACCGTTTCGGGAAAAGCACGCGCCTGCTTCAACCCGGCCCAAGCGGCCCCCACCGCGATCACCCCGGCGCTCATCGCCGCCTCACTGAGCGTGACGGACTTGTCCGTGGCAAATTCGGCCAACAAAGTAAGGCCCGGGACAAGCGCCAAGAGCGGTGTAAAGGAATACCCTGATAGTGAAAAACGGTTCATTGGTGCTTAAAGTCTCACATTTGTAAATTTTCAGGCCTAGTGCCATCCGACAGCATACCGCCCCACACAGATCCAGCCAATGGCCCACGCACAGACCGCGATTACGCATCATCTATCGCGAAAATACCGTGTGTGTGCAGGGGATAGCACGGGTTAGGTGTATGTCCCATCTTGCGCTGGGTGTATGATTTTTAGTTCCAGTGCTGGATTTCACGAAGGTCGCTACCGTCACGCTTGTTGTGAAACAGGAGCTTAGGACGCAGAGTATGGGGCAAAAAACTAACAATAACAAATGCTTGTGCCATTCAAGCCTAGCTAATGAGGCCAGCATGTTTCTTGGTGAGTTGGCCAATTCCGAACGGTTAATGATTGTAACCCTGCTGCATGAATTGGGCGAAATGCACGTCAACGCCATGGTCGAAATATTGGGCGCCCCACGCGCCAGTTTGTCACGGCATCTCGGACGTCTACGCGATCAATCCATCGTTACGACCAGACGCAAGCACAACCGTATTTATTACACACTAAACCATGCCAAAACCGCAGCTTTGGTCAAGTCGATCAGTAACGTCTTAGGGTAACTCATGTCACACTGTACAGGCCCGTACACCCGTGTCCCCTTCACCGCTAAGGACGTCAAACCGACGCAGGTCCTTCTTCAGGGGCTTTACGCATGGAAAGACACCAAACCAGGCACGTCTGTGGAGGTTCAAGAAACCCCTTCGGGGCAGGGTGGGACAGAGGACTTCAATCTACACATTGAAATTCGGGCTACGTCCACACGGCCATACCTATGGGACATACGGGCTGCCAAATTCATAGGTCCCAAAAAAACATTTGGACGTTCCCACATATATGAAATTGCCATTCGTAAGCGCGACGAAACCAACACTGTCATTTGGGAAAGCTACTTGTTCAACGAAAAACTTGAAAATCTCGCAAAACACTTTCCTGCAGACTTATGCCAGATAATGAAGGGGGCCCCGGTCCAAGGCCTGATCCCCGCCACCTCAGCCCAGGAAAAACGCCTCAAATTGTGCACTGGGGGCTGATCAAAGATCAAATCAAGTCACGCTTTCAATAACATTATTACCCATATTACAAAAATATTACGCTGTTTAATCAATGAGTTAATAACATGTTACTACTTACCCCAATGTTCATAGAAACTTTGTTTTGTAAGCTCTTCGCCTTTTGATCTAATATTTTCGAGAGTTAATCACACACCCTGATCCAGAGCTAGGATCAGACCCGTAACAAAGGGGATCACGACGATGGACGGATGCGCCGCTCTCGAATGCGGAGAGATCAAAGAAGCCTGTGAAAAGAAAGCCTGCACAGAGCTTTTGGAATATTTGATCAAAGAAAAATTTCCCGGCAAAATTGCCGTGACCGCATCGCTACGTGCGCGCTCTATCATTGTTCAGCACTTGCTGTCAGAAATTGACCCCACCGTTCCGATCATTTACTGCAACGCAGGTAAGGTGTTCCCCGAGAGTGAAGAGTATAAGCGCGATATGATCGCTCGTTTTGGCTTCACCAATGTTCTCAACCCCGTGGGTGTTGATGAAACAAAAATCCGTTCCGGCGACCGCGATCATATCGAATGGGTCAAGGCGCGTTACGACCGCAACCACGGTGCCACTCAGGAAGCCTTGCACCTGAACAAAACGCTTGCTGAGTATGACTGCTGGATCAGCGCGGTTTACCACTTCGACCAAGACAGCACGACCCGTTCACGGGTTGAGCGCGAAGGACTTTTGGTCCGCGTGAACCCGATCCTCGATTGGGATGCGGAACGCGTACAGGTGTTCATGGACGAATTCGAGCTGCCTTTCCACAAACTCGCCAAGGTGGACATCGATATGAACGAAAAGCACGGCGACGGCACCGATGTGATGACGTTTGCGTTCTAAACGACCCTAGACACTCAAAAAGGCCCGCTTATATGAGTGGACTTTTTTTGTACAGCCTATACCAACCGAACATCGGGCAGGTTTTCGTACACGTCCTTCCAAGCGGTGTGTTGATGCAGAACCTGCGTCGATTGCGGCATCGGGGTGGCCCAGATTTCCCGAAAATTAATTTCACCCTCTTTCTTACCAGTCCACGCCAGTCGTTCGTGGGGCGGCGAGAACTGGGCATCGATGCCATGTGCGTTGCCGCGGGCATCCATCCGATACCAGCCGTACCGGGGCAAGTGCACAATATTCAAACCATGTAAGACGAACGCCTGATGTGTTCCGCGCAAACGCTGATAACACATGCCCGTCGGCACCCCATTGGCGCGCAACAGGGCCGCCAACAAATGGCTTTTGGCATAACAAAAACCAGTTCCGTATTCCAGCACGTCAGAAGCCTTGCAGGTGACTGGGCCACGTTCATAGTCAACGCTGTGTTCGATTTCATCGCGAACCCATTCGAAGCAGACCTTCGCGATATTGTCGTCGCCGTCCACGCCATACGACAACAGCTCGGCACGCTCTTGAATGGCGGGATGGTTGCAATCGATGACATCACACGCGGTGAGGAGCGGATCGTACTTAGCCACATCCAGCGGTTTGGGGATGGGACGGGATATTGCCTGCATGGTTCAACCGATCATCTAGCGGATCTGTGCATTCTTGCACCCGCAAGCAATCACATTTCCATGACAACCATATGAAGATGCGCCTCGGTATTTTGAGGCTAAGGAATTTTACAGATTCAAAACGGCAATATGCAGACTGGTTTCGAACCTGACTGTTTGAGGATTCCACCGATGCAGTTGATAGAGCGGTTGGCCCGCGAAGCCAGCCTCGAAATCGCCAAGGCGGTTATCCGGCGGCAAGCTGGGCACGCACGATGCGCGACAGGTTTCCAACTGTACGCTGTATTGACGGTGCATGTGGCCGCAAAACATATGCACGACCTGCTTATGTTGAGCAACCAGACTTAAGAAAGTATCGGCCAGGACCTGGTCATCGAATTGGAACGGGTACTTAGATGAGGTGACCTCGAACGGCGGATGATGCATAAACAGCGCGGTAGGCTTGTCGGACTGTTGCTTGAGCAATTCATCCAAAATACCAAGCCGCACCGAACAGGTGGTGCCAATATTTTGTTCGCGGTGCTGGGTGTCCATGGCGATGAACCGCACGGGAAAACCATCGACGCTGTAGATGAGGAACCCCTCAACCAATTGAGCACCACCCAAATCCCCCAGTCCGGTTACCAGGTTTTCGCCGAGATCACGATTGCCCAACGCAAAATAAATTGGGATGGCAAGGTCCTTCATTACGGCTTTGACGGTGTCGTAGTATTCCGGCAATCCGCCATGGGTGACGTCACCCGTGTGCAGTATCAAGTCGGGCTTTTCATCCAACGCGTTGATGTGCGCAACGAATGTTCCCAACACCTTGATGCGCGCAGCAAATTTTGGATCTTCGTCATCCGGCAGGGTGATGTGGGTATCGGAAATTTGTGCGATCAGCATCGGTGTCAATTCGCCTTATCTTGACCATGTGCCACGAATAAAGGGAGCCTTAATAGGGTTGAAAAGCAAAGCCGCGCGTCCCACAAAGGTGCGCGCGGCCATGATCTCTTACGGAACAATCCGGAAGCCTTACGGCCTTTTCGGTGTTTCGTAGGGAACTTCCTTTTGCCACTCGACCCATTCGGTCTTGTAGCCTACGTAACCCTTGTCATTTACCGGTTGCTGCTTCGTTGTGTAGTACTTGGTGTGACCATCAGGAACCGGATCTTTAGCGTTTACGTTACCCATGATTTAACTCACCTGTTGTATTGATAGGAACTGCGACGGTTATCTTCAAAACTGTAAATCAACGGACCTCAGTATGAAAATCTTCCCCTGTATTAGGGGTCAAATATATAGGACAGCGCGACTGAAGGAAACTAATTTTTGCCCTTACACACGCTTTCGTTAGTGGCCGATATCACCCTCGCTCAATAATCATAAGAAAATTAAGCACAAATGGAAATATCAGCCTTCATGTTGCATCTAGGTTATACTTGCACGCCTTCTTTTTGGGCCTTTTCTGATCAAACGGGTACTGGTCGATAGAAAAATTTAAATCGGAACCTTGTTGAGCGATTTAATCATTTCCGGCTCTTCGACGACCGCGCCGCCGACTTCGATTTCTTCCTCAGTGGCGTCACGGACATTCAGAACTTCTAATTTGAAAATCACATGACGGCCGCAAAGCGGGTTGTTGCCATCGACGGTGAGGGTCGCATCGTCCATACGGGTTACGATGAAGTTGCGGGGCGTACCCTTGTCATTCTCCATCGTGATGGTCATACCGACTTCCCTGTATTCCTCGGGGACGTTATCGATGCTGTCGGTAAAGACCAAAGTTTCATCGCGCGGACCGTAGAGCATATTGCAATCGATGGGCACCTCGATGACCTCGCCCGCTTTCTTGCCTTCCAATTCTTTCGTGACGCTTTCGTCCAGTGCGCAATCCTTGCCGTGCACGTAGCCGATGGGATACTCAACCGCGATCAGGGATTCACCGGACTTTTGGTCGAGAACTTTGTAGCTGAGCTCGACGAATTTGTTATCTCGAATGGTTGCGCTCATATCAAGTCATACCCTGGGTCTTAAAAGACGGAAGCGCCATAAATCTTAACCACATCGTTCTCATCATAACCGAGGACCAAGCGGCCAAGCCATTCGCCTTCCTTCTTGGTGCTGCGGACACGATACAAAACCGAGACATGTTCGCCACGACGAATGATGCCGAGATAGTCGTAGACTTCAGACAGACTCCGGGTCAGTTCGCTTTTCGCGAATTGCTTTCCGACCTCGATTTCGTTCAAGCCTTCCATCAGGCTGTAGTGGAAATTGCGAATAAATTTACCATATTCGCCGTCGTTAGAAGCCCTGACGAGCTCCGTCCACATCGGCTCGGCACCGGCTAGAATTTCATCATCCGTGAGTTCGATAATGTTCATGTATGTCCTCGGTCGCACTGGAATGGAAAACGTAAAGGGGAATAAAAAAAGATCAACACGCTCATGCTGATCTCTTTTTCAAGTTCCCGGCCGAAGTTCAACGTGAACTCCGACCGGGGGCCCTGACGATTACTCGGCTGCTGCAGCAGTTTCGTCCGCGTCAACCAAGTGATACAACGGCGCCTTCTCCATGGTGTATTTGCCAGTCTGCGGATCACGACGTGACACGGTCAGAACGTGCCAGTTTTCGTCATCCAGCTTCATGGCGTCACCACGGTAGTAGTAACCAGGCCAACGTGTTTCCTTACGGAACAAGGTGTGCTGCAAAACACACTCGGACGTACGGTGACGGTGCTTGACTTCCCAGGCACGCAGCAACTCGTGAAGGTCCTTGGCCGCAATTTTCTCAAGATCTTCTTCCATGATCTGGAGTTTCTTGAGACCGATGCTCAACAGCTTATCGTTGGTCATGTAGTTAACCGTCACACCACCGCCGTATTCGTCCATCAGCTTTTGCAGACGGTCGAGGAACTGACGCGGGTTGTGATAGTTCGGGTTTACGTCACCAGCTACGATTTCATTACGATGAACCTTGTAATGTTCCATCGGCTTGAAGACTTCATCTTTCAGCTTGGCGATGGTAGCGTCGGAAACGCGGATACCTTCGGCCTTGCCGTCGTCGATGTACTTACAAGCAGCTTTCGCAGCAATACGGCCTTCGGTGAACGAACCGGACGAGAACGCGTGCGGCGTGCCGCCGACTGCGTCACCGGCACCGAACAGACCTTCGACGGTCATCATGCGGTTGTAGCCCCATTGATATTCCGGCGGAGAAAGATCTTCCGGACCGGAGCACCAAGCGCCACAACCCGTGGCATGGGAACCCATCACGTACGGCTCAGACGTGGTCAATTCCGGGTTTTCGTTCTTCGGATCAACGTCCGTAGCGGCCCAAAGAACAGCCTGACCAACGGTCATGCCGAGGAAGTTGTGCCAACCAATTTCTTCTAGATGCGGATCTTGGAACGAGTGCATCGTGACCATGTGGATCGGACCGCGACCAGCGTTCACTTCATTAATGATCGCATGGTTACGCAGGCAGGTCGGGATCGGACGATGGGTCCGGTGGGAAAGTTCCGGATCCAGGTATTCCTTACCGACCATTTTCTGCAGGTCAGGGAACCACTTGGATTCGTATTCGTCACCATATGCGTTCTGGGTGTAGGTCTTCAGGTGCAAGAAGTATGCACCAACGGGGCCGTAACCGTCCTTAAAGCGAGCCAGAACGATACGGTTTTCCATCTGGGTCATCTTTGCGCCAGCGTTGATCATCAACGCGTAAGCGGAGCCGGACGACCATGGAGCGTACCACACGCGACCGGCACCTTCGCCCACGGAGCGTGGCTTGAAGATGTTGGACGCACCACCAGCACCGCAGACCACGGCTTTGGATTTAAATACGTGATAATCACCTGTGCGAACGTTGAAGCCCACGGCACCCGCAATGCGGTTTTCCTTGGCTTCGTCCTTCAGCAGGTGGGTGATGCAAACACGGTTGTAAACCTTATCAGCCGAGTTCTTTGCGGCTTCGGCCACCAGCGGCTTGTAGGATTCACCGTGGATCATGATCTGCCACCGGCCTTCACGCAGGTAAGAACCCTTTTCCGCGTCGCGCATGATCGGCATGCCCCACTCTTCGAACTGGTGGACTGCGGAATCGACGTGACGAGCCATGTCAAACAGCAAGTCTTCACGCACCATGCCCATCAAATCGATGCGCGCATAACGCACATGGTCTTCCGGGTTGTTCTCACCCCAGCGGGTGCCCATGTAGCAGTTGATTGCGTACAGGCCCTGAGCCACAGCACCGGAACGATCGATGTTCGCCTTTTCGGCAATGACGATCTTCTTGTCCTGGCCCCAGTAACGGGCTTCAAAAGCGGCACCCGTGCCACCAAGGCCCGCGCCGGCTACGAGAATGTCGATGTTGTCTTCGACGATAGTTTTGCAAGCCATTAGTACTGCACCCCTTTCTTCAACTTGAGACCGTTAGACTCCAGGGTATGGATATCGCCGTCATCCATGCGGATGTACTTCGGCTCGTTATACAACAGCTGACTGTTGCGCATTTCCTGAGAAGGTGCAGGCGCGTTCTTGAGATGCGGGATATGCTTACCCCAGGGCTTCGTGGTGATCGGAGCCATCAGGCTCAGGTCTTTTTTGCCGTTGCGGAACTTGATCCGCCAAGCAATAACACCCTTTTCCTCATCGCGAACAACACGGACGCTGTGGCCAAGCGGCGCGAAATCAGCGTAGCCGCGTACATCAACCGCGTTTTGCGGGCAGGCCTTCACGCAGGAATAACATTCCCAGCACATGCTCGGTTCGATGTTGTAGGCACGACGGTAGGTCTTGTCGATGTGCATGATGTCTGACGGGCAGATATCAACACAGTGCCCGCAGCCATCGCATCGTGTCATATAGACAAAAGTAGGCATAATTCGTTTCCTCTCCTGTTCGTTCTTGCGAACAATACGGGTTGAGTCTTAATAGTGCCGAGGCTTCTCGCGCTTGATGCCGAGCCCCATGTTAGGTGGGTTGCTTCCCATGTATTCAGGAATATCAGGAAAGCGTTTCTGCAACTCGGGATCCGTCAAGTCGGGCACTTCAGGCAGGTTTTCACGAGAACCGTCCGCTTTGATGACGCGCTTGTTGAAAGCTGCGGCGGGCTTGAAGAACATGTGAGCGAACTTCGACCACAAAACACCCGCGAACAACACTGTGGCGGCGATGATGAACAGACCGAGGAACACGGTGGTCCAAGGCGCAATGCCTTTGGCTTGCATGATCGACCAAAGCAGGCCGAACGTCGTGGTACCCAGCAAAGACAGGATGAACATATCCGCCTTCACAATGCGGTACCAAGGAACACCTTCGGCCGAGACATCGACGCGAATGAAGAACCAGAACCAGTAGCCACCGAACATAACCATTGCTGCACCCAGGTGCCACAACTGCGACACGATGGCCGGTGCACCGTGGCCCGTGTAAGCGAACACCAACGCGATGGTCGAAACGACGAACGTGATGAACCCGTACATGGTGAACAGGTGCGAGATGCGACGCATTGGATTGCAAAACTCACCAGAAGTCGCCACATCGACGACAACGGTGCTGACGGCAATGCCGACCATTTCACCACCACTTGGCGTGCGCGTGCGCGAAGCCTTGGCTGCCTCAGCTTTTTGGAAAAAATACTGGGCACTTTTTTTGTGAATCATGTCAATAATAGTGCCGCCAACGACCAAGATAGCCATCAAGATGACGTACCCTTGGATAACGTTGAGCGGAATACTCGTCGCAAGATCAGCGAACGGATTGCTAGCGAACATAGAGTCCTCCCCTGTCGCAGTCGTGGGCTACCGATAAGCCCACAGAAAATTTCATTTTATGATTGTTCAGGGTGATGCACATGCAAGCGGTGACATCGTCACACTTACAACCACCGTCACATTTGTCCGTATGTACAAATGCTGGCATTTTGCATCCTCCCTGTTTCGACACACATGTGTCAACTCGGCCAAGGGAGTGAGCTACCTCAAGGGATTTTGTGGGAATTACCCCCCCCTTGATTCCAGATCATCCGTCGCCGAACGATCCCATGCGACGTTGCCGCCCCCTACTGCCGGAACTGAGTTCCTGTCTTCAAGGACTTTCCCCTGAATATTATTATTCGTTCATGTAAGACATATAACGGCTTATAATGTAAGTCAAACCTCTTCATTCGAGAAATTATATTTAAGGTAATGCTTATATTAGACTCACTATGAACAAGGTTATTGTAGTTGTAAAATTTGTTTATTACCAACGCGGTATAATTGAAAAGGTAATTTTATGAACGATTCAATCGTGTCCCTGACGCAGCGTCTCATGCAATTTCGCGACAACCGTGATTGGCGCAAATTTCATAACTTAAAAGACCTGATTCAGTCGGTCGGAATTGAAGCGGGCGAGTTGATGGAGCTAACTCAATGGAAAACAACGCAAGATGTCGATGACGCCATCGCCGACCCGGATTTCCGCGTCCGCTTAGGCGAAGAGCTGTCGGATGTGTTTTTGTATGTCTTGCTGGTGGCGGAGCGCGCCGGACTGGACCTGGCGGAAGAAGCACACCGTAAAATCGACCTAAACGACACCAAATACCCGGTCGAAAAAGCCCGCGGAAATGCCAAGAAATATACGGAATTTTAGGGGTCAGCCCAACGACGCAACAGCCCACTTTCGTTCAAGAAAAAGGGGAGAAGCGTTGAGCCTCTCCCCTTCCATATAAGAGCCTAAGCGGCATCAGCCCTGGCTTTTGTAGTAGTCCTGCAAGATTTTGACCACTTCTGGACGCGAGAATTCGGGCGGAATGTCCATCCCCGCACCCAACATTTCACGCTGCTTGGTGCCGGAAATGCTGACGTGGTTTTCCTTGTCGTGCGGACAAGTCTTGGCAGTTGCCATGCCCATGCACTTCTTGCAATAGAAGGTGATGTCGATTTTCAACGGCACCGTTTCCAGTGCCCCCTCCCACAGCTTGTCAAAGATGTGCTGGGCGTCGAACGGACCGTAGTAATCGCCCACGCCGGCATGATCGCGCCCCACGATGAGGTGCGAGCAGCCATAATTCTGACGAATCAGCGCATGGAACAGTGCTTCGCGGGGACCCGCATAACGCATTTCGATCGGATAACCTGCCTGAATGACGGTGCCCTTGACGAAATAGTTGTCAATCATGGCCTGAATGGCCTTGGTGCGGGTTTCGGCGGGAATGTCGCCAGCTTTTAGCTTGCCCAAAACTTGGTGGATATAGACGCCGTCGGTGACTTCGACCGCGATCTTGGCCAGGTGTTCGTGGCTACGGTGCATCGGGTTGCGGGTTTGGAACGCAGCGACCTTAGACCAGCCTTTGGCGGTGAATTCAGCGCGGGCATCGGCCGGGCGCTGATACAAATCACCGAACAGCGACGGGAATTCGCCCTCGTCGATGACACTGACCGGACCGGCCAGGGCAATATCGTTTTGTTCGTTGACCTTTTGCACGCCGGGATGCTCACCATCTGTGGTGGTATAGACGTGCTGCGCTTCAAACGCCTTATCTTCGGCAGACATGGCGAACTTTTCGGTGACCGTCATGATGGCCATGATGGTGCCGTTTTCTGAATCGACCAGGGCCACTTCTTCTCCGTCACCGATTGTATCGGCCAACGCCTTGTCGGCCGTCAAGGTCACGGGAATCGGCCAAAACAAGCCGTTTGCCAGCTTCATGTCGGCGCATGTGCCCTTCCAATCCGCACGGCCCATGAAGCCGTCGAGCGGCGTATAGGCCCCCATCGACAGCATCAAGACGTCGGAGGTCTCTTTGCTGGACATCGGAATTTGTTTTAGATTTTTAGCGCGAGCCGCTTCGTCTGCACGCTCTGTTTCTGGCGCCAGCAGCGGCTTCAAGCCTTGCCCCCCATGGGGTTGTACCAAATGTGCCATTATTCCTCCCCTTTGTGTGTCTTTTGAAATTGCTCTTTAGAACAATCCTAAGCCATTAAATTGCGTCGTTAAGCCTTTTACCAAAACAATTGGGAACTTAGCCAACGAAAATTATAAAAAGTGAATATAACACACTGCGCAGGCAAGCGGCACCATCAGCACGGGCCTATGCCCCATGTAGGCTTGGGTAGGAAAAGTCGTGCAGGGCGAAAAGGATACGGCCGAAAATCGGCCTCTCAAGGGGGCCTAGCTATACTCGTCGGTGCCGTCAGCGGTAACGGCGGGGTCGTCGATGGAAAAATTGAGTTGCTCGTAGAAGTCATTGACCCCTTTGAACAGGTCTTGCGGCAAATCATCAAATTTTGCCTCATTGAATTCCAGTTCGGTCACGATCGACCAGGAAATCGAGCCAAATTGGTCCACGGTGACGATGGTGAAGGCCTTATCATCACCCTCGCCCAACACGGCGCGAAAATTCCCGTATGCCATATGATCATTCATTTTCCGAGACCTTTTACCGCCAGCCTACTCTGCTCGGCCTAATTTTTTATACAACGCATTGCGCTGCTCTTCATCAAAGACGATTTCTTCCGTCACTTGCTGTCCAAGCAAAAACCATTCGCCCGCCCCATCGGCGTATTCAATGGCAGGACCGTCTTCGCGATGCAAAAAGCCCTGCACCCACCATTGACGCATGTCTTCGTCGACAACCGCGGGACCATCTTCGCGGTGGCGCACCCCATGCGCCCACCACTGCAAGGATCCGTCATCATTTTCGACGGCTGGGCCGTCTTCGCGGTGAAGCTTGCCAGTGAAATACCATTCCTTGGTTCCATAAGCTTGGACGATGGCCGGGCCGTCCTCACGGTGTAATGCACCATTCGCCCACCATTCTTTGGTTCCATCCGAAAGCTCAACGGCAGGGCCATCCAGGCGATGTTGCTTCCCATGGAGAAACCACCCCTTTGATCCATCGGCTCTTTCTGCTGCGGGGCCGTCCTCACGGTGCAGCTCACCTCCCAGGCGCCACTCGACGCTTCCGTCTTCTTGTTCGATTTTTTTTGGTGTTATGGACATCATTCAATTCCGTTTCATCAAGACTTTGCGCAATGCCAGAAAACAACGGTGCTCATTCACACTCGACACTCACGGCGCTTGCGCCAGCGAGAGTATAGCGATCAAGCGCATTGCGTCACTGGAAATCAATATTGATCCGGTCCGCGGCGATGAACTTTATGACCTTTCCCATGCACAGAACACAATCCAGATGAAAACCGGGGGTATTGCACAGCTTAATTTTGGCCGTGACCATGGGCCTCACCGCCACCAAAGACGCAGCACTACATCAAAATACCATTTCCGCCGCGAAGCGCCCCTGTTAAGCACCCATGCGTCCAGCTCAACTCTGGACTGGTACGTTTGTACGTTGAAGTTGTAACGCCGATATTGTATTCCCTTCCTCATGGGGCGGCTGTATTGCTATGATATTTTCCGTGATAGGCGCGCCAAGCTGATCCGTGCTGGGCAGGCCCCCATGGAAAAGGAACGGAAAGCACGCTCATGACCTTCGAATACCTGTTTGAACTCTTTGGCGAGGGGGGCACTGTGTCCCTCAGCGGCCTTGTCGTCGGCCTTGCCTTTGGGGCGTTGGCGCAACGCAGCCGGTTTTGCATGCGTGCTGCGGTTGTTGAATTTTTTCGCATGGGCGCCGGACCAAAGACAGCAATCTGGCTCTTGGCTTTTGCCGCCGCCATCGCGGGCACCCAAGCGCTGATTGCGGCGGACCAGCTTGATGTGTCCAAAGCCCGTCAATTGACCGGCCTGGGCAGCTTATCGGGTGCCGTCATCGGTGGCTTGATGTTTGGCTCGGGTATGGTTTTGGCGCGTGGTTGCGCCAGCCGCATTTTGATTTTGGCGGCGACAGGGAATCTGCGTGCCTTAGTCACGGGCTTGATCTTAACGATCATCGCACAGTCCTCGTTGCGCGGGATTTTGTCGCCGTTCCGCAACTGGATCGCCAACCTGTGGACCGTCGACGGCGCGGCAGGTCGTGATTTGTCTTATGTTCTGAACCTATCTGACAACACCCCCTTGATCTTTGGCGCTCTGCTGTTTGTGGTTGCCCTCATTTTGGCTCTCCGCCTTGGGGTCGGGCGTTGGGTGATCGCAGGGACCACCGGCGTTGGATTGGCGATCACGGCCGGATGGTTGCTCACCTATAATATTTCCTTCCAATCGTTCAATCCCGTAGCCGTAAAAAGCGTCAGCTTCATCGGACCTTCCGCCGACACCTTGATGGGCCTTATCAATCATACCAACCTGCCTTTGGTGTTTGAACTTGGGCTTGTCCCAGGTGTGTTCGTGGGTTCCTTCCTCGCTTCTTTGATTGGACGCGATTTTCAATTCCAGTGTTTCAGCATTGAGCAAAACCCCATGCCACGTTACGTGATCGGGGCCGTGATGATGGGCTTTGGCGGTATGCTTGCAGGCGGCTGCGCCGTTGGTGCGGTGATGACCGGCGGCTCGGTGTTTTCGCTCACCGCTTGGGTCGCGTTTGTTGCCATGTGGGTCGGCGGCGGGATCACAGACCGCCTCGTAGATCGCCGTCATCAGCCTCCAGTTGAGACAAGCCTCACCCCCACTGACAGTGTCTCGGTGCGTTAATAAGGCATTTGTGACCTCAGCCCCGCCGCTTTCGTTTTGCGATCTCTCTGAACGGGCGTAAAATCGTAGGCGTAGAGGGGAACTATCATGAACAAACAACTCTCTAAAAATGTTGAGCTTAAGTTTTTGGGGGCGGCTGGGACCGTCACCGGGTCTTGCTATATGGTGACCCATCCGGGCGGTCGGTTCTTGGTGGACTGCGGGCTGTTTCAAGGTTCTAAGACGGTGCGAAACCTCAACTACGAGCGCTTTCCGTTTGCCCCCAGCAGCATTGATTTCGTCGCGCTGACCCACGCCCATGTGGATCATTCCGGTCTGGTGCCGAAGCTGGTCAAGCATGGCTTCAAGGGACCGGTTTACGCCACTGCAGGTACGCGCGACCTGCTCACGTACATGTTGCCCGACAGCGGCTACATCCACGAAACCGAAGTCAAAAGGCTGAACCGGCGCAACCTGCAACGCGGTCAGCCCACCGTCGAGCCCCTTTACACCAAGGCCGAGGCCGAAGCGTCGCTGGACAGCGTCGTGATTCGTAATTTCAACGAATGGTTCGATGCCGCCCCCGGCGTGCGCATACGGATGTGGAACGCCGGACACATTCTTGGATCCGCATCGATTGAGGTGGAGGTCGACACTGAAGAACGCCCGTTAAGGATGCTGTTTTCCGGCGATATCGGGCCCCAGGAAAAATCCTTTCAAGAGGTCCCCGATAGTCCCAAGGACCTTGATTACCTGTTTGTCGAGAGCACCTATGGCGACCGCGACCGCGAGGACCTGACGCTTGAAGCGCGGCGTGATTTACTCAAACGTGAATTGCTCGATGGGCTGAACGCGGGCGGCAATGTGTTGATCCCGGCGTTCGCGGTGGAGCGCACACAGGAGCTTTTATACGACATCGGCCTGCTGCTGAAAGACAAGGGCCTGCCGCCGGTTTCCGTGTACCTCGACAGTCCCTTGGCGATCCGCGCCACCGAAGTGTTCGAGAACCACACCGGCGACCTCAACGACATCGAAGGCCGGGGCGGCGTGTTCCGCAACCCACGCTTTCAGTTCGTCAACCGCGCAACCGATAGCATGGCGCTGGACCGCATCACATCGGGTGCAATCATCATTGCCGCCAGCGGCATGTGCGACGCGGGGCGCATTCGCTATCACCTCAGATCAAACCTGTGGCGGCCCCAGGCGACGGTTCTGTTCGTCGGCTACCAAGTGCCCGGCAGCATGGGCGCAATGCTGATGAGTGGGAAAGAAACTGTACGCATTCACGGCCGTGAGGTCGCGGTACGCGCACGCATTCGTAAAATCGATAGCTACTCAGCCCATGCCGATCAGCAAGAATTGGTCGACTGGGCATGCCAGCGTTTACCGGTCAAACGCGGAATCTTCCTCACCCACGGCGAGGACCCGGCGCGTGCGACACTGCGCGATCACTTGGTTGCGCATGGCTGCGAGGCGGAACACATTTTCATCCCCCGGCTGGACGAAACCTTTGTCCTGAGCCTCAAGGGCAAAATCAATCACAGCGTGGAAAGACCGCGTATTGAACAGAACGAACTCTTTAGCGGAGACTGGCACAACGAATATGCTTCGTTCCTGGTCAGCCTGTCTGACAAGCTGCGGGCTCAGGAAAGTGACCACATGCGCCATCGCGCTCTCAACAAGCTGCGTGATGTTCTGGAGCGGATCGAAGACAAGTAGAATGAGTTCAGGTAACTCTAGCTTTCCGCTTCGACCTTCAGCACTGTCCCCTCGACGGCAACAACGCGGACCTTTGCATCCTTGGCCATGTCCTCACCCGCAACTTTCCAAGTGGTATCGTCGACCTTGATCTTACCAAACCCACCGACAATAGGTTCCGACAAAACAAAATGACGACCAACGTATTGTTCACCTCGCCGGTTGAGGGTCGGATGATCGCTTTGCAGCGGGTTTCGTTTGAGATAAACGCGCCCTAACACCACGCTGATCACCGACAGTGCCGCGAACACAATCAACAACCATTCCATGCTAAGACCAGGTGCCGCCCATGCCAGAACGCCCGTGATCAATGCCGCGATCCCCACCCACATGAACACCACACCGGGCACCACCATTTCAAAGGCGATCAAGATCACACCCGCAATCAGCCAGTGCCAAAAGGTGATTTCATCAAATATCGGTACCGTCATGTCGAGCTGTCTTTCTGTCGGATGCGGAGGACTAATCAGAACACTAGCGGGAAGAAGGAACACTGCCACCCCCGCTATCATTACCCCCGCCGCCTTTGCCAGAGAACGCCCCCTTGCCCAATTCCGCAATGCCCGCGAGCGAACTGAGAATACCGGTGGCCTCCATCGGCATGAACATAACCTTTTGGTTGCGCGACGAGGCGATATCTTTCAAGGCTTCGACATATTTTTGCGCCACGAAGTAGTTGATCGCCTGGACGTCGCCGTTGGCGATGGATTCTGAGACCATTGTGGTTGCCTTGGCTTCGGCTTCGGCTTCCCGCTCACGGGCTTCGGCATCCCTGTAAGCGGCTTCACGACGGCCTTCGGCTTCGAGGATCGCGGATTGCTTTTCGCCTTCGGCACGCAAAATCGCAGACTGACGAGAGCCTTCGGCTTCCAAAATTTGCGCGCGTTTTTCGCGCTCCGCCTTCATCTGGCGACCCATTGCATCGACCAAATCGCGTGGTGGAGAAATATCCTTGATTTCGATGCGTGTCACCTTCACGCCCCATGGTGTGGTGGCCTCATCAACCACCGTCAAGAGCTTGGCGTTGATGTTGTCACGCTGCGACAGCAGTTCGTCGAGATCCATCGACCCCATCACGGTACGTACGTTGGTCATGGTCAAATTCAAGATCGCGCGTTGCAATTCACTGACTTCATAGGCTGCGGACGCTGCGTCGAGCACTTGATAAAACACCACCCCGTCTGCCGTAACCATGGCGTTATCCTTGGTGATAACCTCTTGGCTCGGCACGTCGAGAACCTGTTCCATCATGTTGAGCTGGGCGCCGATACGGTCCACCACGGGCATAATAAGGTGGAGCCCCGGTTTCAGCGTGTTTGTGTAACGACCGAAACGTTCCACCGTGTACTCCATACCCTGAGGCACGACTTTAACACCCAAAAACACCAACGCTAGCGCCAGCAGCAAGAACGCGCCTGCAAAACCGGCAAATCCTGTAAATTCCATGTCAGGCTCCCTAAGAACTCATCAACCTTTGATGCGTAGACTATGATGGGAAACTGGAAATAAACGCAAGGCTTACCTACCTATTTGGGAATTTCACATAACCCTGTAGCATAGCTTACGCCTTTAATAGATTTGGATTTTTTACTTTATGGCTGATACGGGCAAACCCGCCTGGCCGCGCACGCCGGACGGCACCACAGACTGGGAAGTGGTGTTCGAAGACCCACAAACGGGCTTCATTCAACTGATCGTGCAATCGCCGTCAGCGGAAACGTTGCGGCTGACCACCACCGTCGTCATCGACAAGCTGTTTACCCGCCGTGGTGACGAAGTCGAGGTCACGCGTCTTAAGCAAGAACTTGAAACGATCCTGGCCTCCCCCGGCGACATCATCGCCAAACAAGCGGGCGTCAGCGGCTTGTTGCGCCAGATCAAAAATGTTCGTGTCGAAAAAGCCCGTGTATATATCGAGCGCAAACGCGCTGGCGCCGCCATCGACCGCCGTGCGGGGTGGTTGTGGAAAATTGATTTCATACTCAAACCAAAAATTCTGATCCCCGTCGGACTGGCGTTCATCTTGCTGCTGACCGGTGCGGTCTACGCCGTACTGCAATCGACCATTGGTGCATCCCGCCCCCCCCCTGTGGCCGAAGCTCCGGCTGTGGCGGACCCCGCCTCAACTGAAGCAGCATCATCTCAAACCCAACCGACAGAGGCTGCCACGCCAACAGCGCCACCCGCGGCACAAATGCCGAAGCCTGGCCCTGATGGCGCACCACCGCCACAAGCGGAACCAAAAGCAGAACCTGTGCGCATTTGGCTCAAAACCATGCGTTGGCCGCTGTCTTCACTCAGCACCAAGGACCGTCCGCAGTATTACGCCGCAATTCTTTACGTCAAAGATTGGGATACCAAAGTCAATGTTTGTATCCGTGTCTCGAACGTCATGGACACCCTGTATCAATTGCTCAATCACACGCTGCCGCAAGACCGTGCGGCGACAGATGATGAATTGACGGAACTGGAGCGTGTCGCCCCCAACGTGCTCAATCAAATTTTCAAAATTGGTTTTATTCAGAAGGTAGATATTGTGCGCTATGGCGAGCCTGGGTTCCAGGTCGCCATACGCCCACCCTATTGCAAATCACCCAATAAAAATGACAAATCTGTTTTGAACAAACCCAGGTAACCCCACTTAAATCACAGGGCCTGATTTACAGTGGCGCTTGGCTTTTCTTCGGCGGTGAGATAACCATCAACCCTGGCCAAAGGCACGGTGAAGGAAAAACGCGCCCCCCTGCCCGCAGGATTTTCATCCACCCAAATCTCACCACCCAAGAACGTGATGATCTGGCGGCAGATGGCCAGACCCAAGCCCGTGCCGCGTGGCATCTTGTCGGAGCCTCGGTTCAACTGGTGGAATTTTTCGAACACTTCTGCTTTTTTATCATCGGGAACGCCTTCCCCGTTATCGCTGACGCTGACCCTGACCTGGCCATTTTCAACCCTGGCCTCAACCCTGACAAGACCACCCGGATGACGACAGAACTTGACCGCATTGGACAACAGGTTGATTAACACCTGCATCAATTGGTCATGATCGGCTTTGATCATCGGCATCCCAGCGGGCAAATCGACTTTCATGGTCACACCGCGCTCGTGCATCAACCCACTCATGCCCGCGATCGCACCTTCGATAATCGGGCGAGAATCCACGTTGGCGAGCGTCCAATCCATTTGCCCGGATTCCATTTTTGCCAAATCAAGCACTTGATCAATCAGGCGGGTGAGACGTTCACTTTCCCCACGAATGACCCGCAAAAAACGAGAGCTTTCTTCTTCTGAAATATCCGGCGTCTCTGACAGAATTTCCGAAAATGCCCGGATCGATGTCAATGGCGTGCGCAGTTCATGAGAAATGGTGTTGAGGAAATCATCCTTGAGGGAGTCCAGTTCTTTAAGCCGTTCATTGGCAGCCTGTAGCTGCGTCGTCGTTTGTTCCAATTCACGCGACTTGGTCTCCAACATGCGTGAATACTGAATGGCCTGCGAGGTCTCATCCAGGATTTTGTACATTTCATCCAGGCTGACGATGCCGCCCTTAACCACTGAGCCGATCATCACACGCGCCGTAGCAGACCCCACGGCACCGGCGAGCATTTTTTCTGCCCGGTCCAGCCATGCCGTGTCAGCGATCTGGGAGGGGCGCAGTAAAACGCCCTGATCGGCGGCAAAGGCTTGAAATGCCTTTTCGGCACGCTCATCACCGACGAACCGCCCAACCAGGTCACGCAAGTCGCCGATCAGGGCCGAACCTTGAAGGAAGCGGGAATCCTTGAGGCCTTCGGTATACAAGAACACATCGACAAACATCGTGCCTTGAATGCGCTCAATTGTGCTTTGGTTGGTTATCAACGACATCACAATATAGGCGCCAATGTTCGTCAGCATGCTCCAAAACAATGCGTGGGATAGGTTGTCAAAACCTTCCATGCCGAATAACGCATAAGGTTTGAGAAAGGCCAAGCCAAATGGACCGTAATCGATAAAGCTGATGGGCAACCAGCCCGATTGAGCAAATGATGGCAAAAGCAGCGTGTAGGCCCAAACCAACGTCCCCAGCGCCAAACCGCTCATGGCACCCTTAAGCGATCCGCCCTTCCAGAACATCCCGCCGATGATCGCCGGTGCAAATTGGGCCGCAGCCGTGAACGACACCAAACCGATGGTCACCAAGGAATATGACCCTGATGCAATACGAAAATACCCATAGCCTAAAATCAGAATTCCGATGATGGAAGCCCGGCGCGTCAACAGCAATAGCCCAGTCAAATCCCCCCGATTTTCCAGCACCACCCAGCGCCAACGCACCAACAGCGGAACCACGATGTTGTTGCACACCATGGTGCTGAGTGTGATGGTCGCAACGATCACCATCGACGTCGCCGCCGACAATCCACCGATAAATGCCAACAGCGCTAATGCGCTCTGATCGTAGAAAATCGGCACCGTGATCATAAACATGTCCGCATCAACACCGCCCTGGGCAAAGGCTATGCGTCCGCTGATGGCGATGGGCAGAACGAAAATATTGATGGCCAACAGATAAAGCGGGAACAACCACACCGCCGTACGCAAATGGTTCTCGTCTGTATTTTCGACAGCCGTGATATAAAATTGACGCGGCAGACAAATAATCGCCAGCATCGACAGTAAGATCATGGTGACCCAGTTCGCGTACCCACCATTGGGACTGATGGTGAACAGGTTTTGCAGTTCGGCTTCCGCGGCCTTGTCGAACAGGTCAGCGAACCCACCGTACACGCCAAACGTCACGAACAAACCCACTGCCAAAAAGGCAAACAGCTTAACGATGGATTCAAATGCGATCGCCGTGACGATGCCTTCATGATGTTCACTGGCATCGATATGACGTGTGCCGAACAAGATCGAGAAGATTGCCAGCGCCAAAGCGATCAAGAAGGTGCTGTCCAGACCCAACAAGCCCAACATAGGGTTGATGCCGCTGGTTTCATCGGAATAATTGGTGATGATTTCAAAACTGGTGGCGATGGATTTCAACTGCAGCGAAATATAGGGCGTCGTGCCGATCACGGCGATCAAGGCCACCAAACCACCCAAAAGCGAGCTTTTGCCGTACCGTGACGAAATAAAATCCGCAATCGAGGTGATGCGGTTGACCTTACAAATACGAATGATTTTGACCCACACCACCGACCACACCGCAAACACCAACGTCGGACCCAAATAAATCGGCAGAAAATCCAGTCCAGACCGAGCCGCCAGACCAACCGAGCCATAAAACGTCCACGATGTGCAAAACACCGCAATTGACAGTGTGTAGATGTAAGGATTCTGCGTAAGACTGCGGCCTTGCTCTGCACGCTTATCGCCAAAATAGGCAATGGCGAACAAGGTCCCGAGGTAGGCAATGGATGCTATGGCGACAAAACCACCTTGCATGATTTAGCTCCGCCTTATTTGACTTTGTCCCGTTCGTATTTCGACCTGATCGAAGCTTGATTGGCGTGGGCTGCTCCCATCCGGCGTCGGCAATTCGCCACGCAACGGCGAGCGACGCGCCCCGACCCAAATGCCAAAAATAACCAATGCCCAAAAACCAAACATAACCAAATAAGAAAGCGGAAGCCCTTGCACCAAAGTCGGTTTGTCAATCAGGCCGACCACGGGCGGGAAAAAAAGCACCATAGAAAAGGCGAACAACGTCAAAGACCATTCCTGTTTTCGCCCGCTGCGTTTCATCGGTGAGTACCTTGTTACAAATTAAGGTTCAATTTGCGCCACCCCTTACGGTGACGGCCCATTATGGCTGAGGGCAGCCTTCAATGCCCAACATGGCATTGACGCGTTCACAAACTTCGCGCGTTGAATAAGGCTTTGTCAGGTATTCATCCGCGCCTAAGGAAAAAGCCCTTTCTTTGTCGGCGTCACGACTCTTGGCGCTGAGTACCAGAATTTTCACATCGCCCCAGGCCGGATTGGCGCGAATGGCTTCGCACACGGATAAGCCGTCACGTTTGGGCAGCATAATATCCAGCAACACGACATCAGGTGTTTTATCCGCCATGGCGTTCAGCGCCGCGTCGCCATCGCCAGCGATGCGAACCTCATAACCTGAACGTTTCATAATGAACTGAAGTGATAGGACGATGTTTGGTTCGTCTTCTACCACCAGCACCGAGTATGTCATTGTGCCCAGCCTCCCCTATTGCGGCCTATTGTACCCTGCTCTTTCGATCTACCACCGCGTCACACTTGTTTGTTTGTGATCGTCTAGGGGCAGGTACAAGTGTCTCTGTCCGCATCCTAGCCATTCGGGCCTCTATTGTCATCTTTGTCATCATCCACCCTAAAATACAACGAGGCCCCGGGGGGTGCCGGGGCCTCGTGCTATCTGACGATCAAGGGGGGGTAGGAGTGATGAGCGCCCAAGTCCCGCAAATGCGGCATGGACGTTAGATCGCCAGATATTCGTCTCTTAATTCCTTGTTATCGAGGACTTCCTGGGCCTTGCCGTTAAACACAACCTCGCCCATGTCCAAGATGATCGCACGGTCAGCTAGGTGCAGGGCCGCGATTGCGTTCTGCTCCACGATAATGGTCGTGATGCCTAGTTTTTTAACGCCCTCAAGGATGTTTTCGATTTCGTGCACAATCACCGGCGCCAGGCCCTCATAGGGTTCATCAAGCAACAACAACTTGATGTCACGCGCCAACGCACGAGCCACGGCAAGCATCTGCTGTTCGCCGCCAGACAGCGTGACACCGTCCTGCATGCGTCGTTCCGCCAAGCGTGGAAAATGTTCATAAATGCGTTCCAACGACCAGCCGATGGGCGGAGCGATTTGCGCAAGATTGAGGTTTTCTTCCACTGTCAGGCCCGGAATGATGCAGCGATCCTCCGGCACCAGGGCAACACCCAGACGGGCTGCCTGCCACGATTCCATCATGTGCAGCGGTTGGTGGTCCAGCCACACTTCGCCGTGACGCAACTCTGGGTCGCCCATACGCGCGATCGTACGCAACGTCGAGGTCTTACCCGCGCCATTACGGCCCAATAGGGCAACGATCTCACCTTCGTGGACGTCAAAGCTGACGCCTTGCACGATGTAACTTTCACCGTAGTAAGAGTGCATGTCCCAGGCTGAGAAGAAAGCCGTCGCCGCCCCTTCGTTGACGGGTTTTTCCGCCGTCGATCGGGTGCCCACATTCCCCAAATTGATGCCGAGTGCTTCGTCGTTCATAGGTGCGCTCCACCAAGATATGCTTCTTGAACCTTCGGGTTGCCGCGGACTTCGTCAGGCGAACCCTCGGCGATGATCGCACCTTGCGCCAACACGCTGATATGATCGGCAAGGCTGAATACGACGTGCATATCGTGTTCGATGATCACCTTGGTCATGCCGCGGCTTTTGATGCGTTTGAGAATATCGATAGTACGGTTGGTATCATGACGTGCCATACCGGCCGTGGGTTCATCCAACAGTAAAAGTTTGGGGTGCTGGATCAGGCACATGGCCAGCTCCAATCGACGTTTGTCCCCACGCGACATACTGGCCGAAAGATCGTGCATCTGGTTTTCAAGTCCCAGGTCTTCCAGTACGCTTTCCGCCTCTGCGATGAGTTCTTTTTCAGCCGACAGCGACTTAAAAGGATTAAACGTGAACGCCCCATCACGCTTCGCCAAAGCGGGCACGATGACGTTCTGCAGCAACGTTAAGGCCGGGAAAATTTCAGGTGTCTGAAACACCCGAACCACACCCAGCTGGTTGATCTCATACGGCGTTTTACCTGTGAGATTGACATCACCGAACTTCACCGTTCCGGAGTCCGGGGGGAGCAGGCCCACGCACACGTTCAACAGTGTCGACTTGCCCGCCCCATTGGGGCCGATGATGGCGTGGGTTTTACCTTCTTCGATCTTCAGATTGATATCACTCAGCGCTTGCAGACCGCCAAAGGTCTTTTGCACACCGGAGACATTAAGAACGATATTTTCCGCGTTATCCATCTGCTCAGCCCTCGCTCGTTCGTTCTTTGATAACAGGTCCGCTGTCATCTGCCGACTTGGATCGATCCTTTTTGATCCAAGTCCAGATACGTCCGAGGCCTTCCATAATTCCGCCCGGCAAGAAGATCACAACCACCATGAACAAAGCGCCCAGGGTCAGGCTCCAACCTTCCCCCACGAAGGGATTGACGATGAACACCATGATGTTTTCCAGAAAATCCGGGAGGAACCCGAACATCTGATGCAGTACCTGTTCGTTGTAAGACGAGAAGATATTTTCAAAATACTTGATCAAACCCGCGCCAAGCAACGGGCCGAACAATGTGCCGACCCCGCCCAAAATGGTCATCAAAACCACTTCGCCCGATGCCGTCCACTGCATACGTTCCGCCCCTGCCAGCGGATCGGTCACCGCCAACAATGACCCGGCCAAGCCCGCATACATCCCGGAGATAACGAAGGCCGCCAACAAATACGGGCGGGTGTTGAACCCGGTGTAGCTCATGCGCTTTTGATTGGATTTGATTGCTGCCAATTTCAAGCCGAATGGCGAACGGAAGATGCGCAATGAAATGTAAAACGCAATGATCAACAAAACGCCGCAGAAGTAGAAGCCCGGATACCCGCTCAACGACATGCCGAACAGGTCGGTCGAGGGCAAGCCTGTACCTTCCATGGCCGCGTCAAGAATACGCGGATCGCTCTGGCTCAGCTGCAACCCCGTTTCACCGTTGGTAATTGGGGTCAAAACCGAATAGGCCATGTTGTACGACATCTGCGCGAACGCCAGCGTCAGGATCGAGAAATAAATCCCCGAACGGCGCAAGCTGATAAAGCCGATGAGGACCGCAAACAGACCGGCAATAATGATGCCGAAAAACATCGCAGGCAGAACGTTCATTGTCAGCAGCTTGAACGACCACACAGCCGCGTATGAACCGACGCCCAAAAAGGCGGCATGACCAAACGACAGATAGCCCGTCAGTCCAAACAGAATGTTGAAGCCGATGGCGAAGATGCCGAAAATTGCGAACTTTTGCAAAAGGTCCGGATACGCCGCGCCAATCGGGGACAACCAGATCGGCATGGTCAGAACCGCAGCCGTGAAGGCCACCATCAGCAGAATATCTTTACGTGTGCTTTGAATACTCATGATCTTAGGTTTCCATCACACCCTTGCGGCCCATCAATCCACGCGGACGGACCAGCAAGATAACCACGGCGACCAGATAAATAATGATCTGATCGATACCTGGTAAAATGTCTTTGATTTCGTTCATCGAAGAGAACGACTGCAAAATGCCGAGCAAGAAGCCCGCGGCGACGGCGCCGGGCAATGAGCCCATACCACCGACCACGACCACCACGAACGACAGGACCAAAAAGTCCATGCCCATATGGTAATCCGGCGGTAGAACCGGCGTGTACATTACGCCCGCCAAGCCCGCGACCACAGCAGCCAAGGCAAACACAATGGTGAACCGGCGCTGAATGTTGATGCCCAGCAAGCCAACGGTATCGCGATCCGCCATACCCGCACGCACGACCATGCCATACGTGGTGAATTGCAAGAAGGCAAACACGCCGCCAATGATCACCATGGCAAAAACAAAGTAAATCATGCGCCACCACGGATATACCAGCGTGTCGCCTAATCCGAGAAGAGCCCCAACATTGGCGCTGCCTGAAACGAAATCGGGTGCCGCCTGCGGAATGGGGTTCGCGCCAAAGAAGTGACGGATAATTTCCTGGATCACAATGGCTAGCCCAAACGTTACCAAGATTTGTTCGGCGTGTGAGCGTTTATAAAAAAACCGGATCAGGCCGCGTTCCATCGCAATACCGATCAGCATCATCACGGGAATAGCCAACAAAATCGATAACGGCACCGAATACTCGATAATCTTCAAGCCTGCATCGCCCCACCAGATTTCCAGATAGGGCGTTTCTTTATAGGCTTCAAAAAAAGTAATGCTTGGGTCGCGCACCTTCTGTGAAATCGTCAGGATTTTTTGCAGCGAAACTGCGCAAAAGGCACCCAGCATGAACAAAGCACCATGCGCAAAGTTGACGATGCCGAGGGTGCCGAAAGCAAGTGTCAGGCCCAGGGCGATCAGCGCGTAAGCTCCGCCTTTGTCCAAGCCATTGAGAATCTGAATAACGATATCGTCCATGATCAACCAACCGCCTTTTCAGCGTGCAGAATTTGTAGATTTAAGGAGCAGAATAGGCCGTATTTTACGACTGTAGGCGATGATACCGGCCGCACCCGCGGCCGGTATCACATCGTTGCCTAAAACGATTTAGACCTTGTATGGGCCAAGCTCGCCGGGGAACATGTCCACGGGGTACTCAACCTGTGCCCGTGGCACAACCTGCTCGACCTTCAACAGATCGAACTGGCTGGATGGGTTCGCGTTACCACGCACCACCAACACGTCCTTGAAGCACTGGTGATCGCCAGCACGGTATTCGGTCGCGCCGTTACCCATGCCGTCGAACTTGAAGCCTTCAAGCGCTTTGATCACAGGGATCGGGTTGAACGTGCCCGCCTGTTCGCATGCGTTTGCATAGAGCAACGCCTGAACGTAGCAGGTGTGTGCAGCCTGAGACGGCGGGAAGCCATATTCGGCACCAAACGACTTCACAAAGGCCTGCGAACCCGCATCGGTCAGCTGCCAGTTCCAGTTGGTGGAACCCAAGATACCCTGAATGTTCTTGCCTGCACCCTGCGCCATCAGACGCGAGAACAGCGGAACAATGATTTCAAAGTTCTTGCCATTGACCTGCTTGTCGCGCAAACCGAACTGAACGGCCTGGGTCAACGAGTTGATCATGTCTTTACCGTAGTGGTTCAGGATCAGCACGTCAGCGCCCGAGTTCAGAACCGGGGTGATGTACTGCGAGAAATCACCAGCGCCGACCGGGGTGCGGACGGTGTTGACGGTTTCCCAACCGAGACCTTCGGTGGTGGCTTTGATGGACTCTTCTTGAGTCCAGCCCCAGGTGTAATCGGCGGTAAGGTGATAAGCGCGACGCTGCGTGCCGTATTCTTTTTTCAGAACCGGACCCAAGGCACGGCCGGACATATAAGCGTTGAACATATGACGGAAGCCATAACGCTTTTTGTCTTTACCCGTGGTGTCGTTGGAGTGGGTCAGACCGGTCATGAAGACGGTGCCCATTTCCTGGCACAAGCCCTGAACAGCAATAGCCACACCGGAAGAAGAACCGCCGGAAACCATCAGCACGCCGTCTTTTTCGATCATGCGTTTGGCCGATGCGCGTGCGGCGTCAGACTTGGTCTGCGTGTCGCCCGTGACGTATTCGACTTTCTTGCCCAAGATGCCGTTGCCCTTAAGCGACAGTGGCTGCATGGTGTTCATCATGCCGCCGTCACCTTCGCCATTGATGTGCTTGACGGCCAACTTGTAAGCGCGCAGTTCGTCGGCACCCTCGTCAGCGTATGCGCCGGACTGGGGAACGTTGAAACCGAACTTGACGGTTTTGGCGCTGCCTGGATCGTTGCGGAAGCCCGCAGCCCAAGCGTTGCTGGTCAGGATGGTCGGCGTTGCCAGAACCAAACCGGATGCCGCACCAACTTTCAGTACACCGCGGCGCGATACGCCTCCGGCTTTACCCCGAGTATTATCAGACATGTTGTAACTCCCTGATTGTTTACGTCTCCGCCCCCCAGCCCAATCCGGGGGGTACGGCTGTGATTTAGCGAGGGAGAAGCCATGGGGAGGTCCGTGTTTTTAATTTTTCAGCCCCGAAACCCTCTGTCACAGTGACAGTTAAGGATTTTCACGAATCGCCCGCCAAAGTCGACAACATTTTGCTTTTTCATGCTTTTTTATGTTAACTTTGAAAACTATTTTGTTGTAAAGATGTAAATCTTGTAAATTTCTGGGAGGTGCAGTTTATGGCCAAAAACATCATGCTGGGCACGCGTTTGCGGCGATTGCGCAACGATCGTGGCGTCTCCCAGGTTAAACTCGCAGACCAATTGGGGATCTCGGCGAGTTATCTCAACCTCATCGAACACAATCGCCGCGCACTCACCGTGCCGCTGTTGTTACGTCTCAGTCAGATTCTCGAAGTCGACCCGCAGGTCTTTTCACCCCAGCATGAAAACCTGCTTGGCGCCGAAATCACAGAAGTCCTGCAAGACCCCATGTTTGAGGACTTACAACTCAGCAACACCGATGTCGGTGCCTTGGTGGCCGACACCCCTGAATTGTGTCAGGCGGTACTCAAGGCCTTTGGCGCATACCGCAAGGCACATGATGACCTTCAGATGGTCAGCGAACGTCTAGCCCAGGACCCGGTGATTTCCAACGCAGGATATCGGTTGCGCATGTTGTTGACATCTATCTTATCTTTTTCCGAAATCCTTCATGACACCCAGGACCTCAGCGAGGGTGAACGCCAGGATTTTTCTAAAATCGTGATGAATGAGTCTGAAAATCTGTCCGAAGCCGTTACCGACATGCTGGGTTTGATCACCGGGGACGGCTTGATGGACGTCGCTGGCGGCCTGTCCCCGACCGAAGCCGTCACCGACTTTATGCAAGCCAACAACAACCACTTTCTAGAATTGGAAGAAGCCGCCACGCAGTTACGCCGCGAAGCCGGACTGGACAGTTCCGCCCCCTACATGCGCCTTGCCGGATACATCCAGGAACGCCACGGCATCAGCATTGAGACCGCGCCCCCCGACATCCATGAAACCGCAGCCACCGTCTATGATGATGAGCGCCGTCAGCTGATGGTGTCGCGCGCTTTGCCACAGGCCAGCCTACATTTTCATCTAGCGTTGTTCGCGGGAAAACTATCCTTCGGCCCACAGTTCGAGCGGCTGGTCAACGTCCCGGAGCTGCCCAACGAAGCCGCCCGGAAACGTGGCATCGCAGCGCTGGCGAACTATTTCGCCGGGGCATGCCTGATGCCTTACAAGGACATCCTGAGCGCCGCAGAAGCGAGCCGCTACGACGTCGATCAACTGCGCCAGCAATTTGCCACGAGTTACGAGCAAACCTGTCACCGCCTGACGACACTCCGCAACCCCAATGCATCGGGCATCCCCCTGCACCTCATCCGCGTTGATGTGGCGGGTAACATCTCCAAACGCTTCAGCGCATCGGGACTACGCATCCCCAAATATGGCAGTGCATGCCCTCGTTGGGCCGTGCATCATGCTTTTCTGACCCCCGGACACATTTGTCGTCAACTCGACCGCATGCCGGATGGTTCACGCTATTTCAATGTCGCGCGCACGGTCAGAAAACCGGTGCTGAGTTACGGCCAACCCCAAAGTCATTATTCGGTGAATTTCGGTTGCGAGGTCAGCGACGCACGGCGCATGGTTTATGCCGACGGCATCGACATGGACCACGCCGACACCGCTGTGCCCGTGGGTGTGGCGTGCCGTTTGTGCGAGCGCCTCGATTGCGGGCAACGCGCCGCCCCGCCACCACCGCAGGCATTGGAAACGCAGCACAAACGCGGCCATAACATTTCACCGGGCATCGGTGACGCCTAGGTGATTAGAATCTATACGATCAGCGCCGCCACCATGGCCTGTCCAAAGCTCAACCCCGCATCACCGGGGGACAAACGCATGGGGCGTAACACCGTCATGGCATTGCCTTCAAGCGATTGAGCAAGTCCGTAACTGATGACGTTGTTAAAAAAGCACCCACCGCCAAAGGCAACCGTACTTAGTCCGGTCCGTTCACGCGCTTGCATCACCCAATCGGCGAGTGCTGCAGTCAACGTGCCGTGGAACAGGTCTGCCCCTGCCGACGCCTCCATGCCGACCAACGCCGCCATAAGGTTACGCGTGTCCAGTTGACCATCGGCGGCGATGGACCAGCCACCATCCAGAACCGTCGGTGTGTTGACTAGGGCCTCCAACTTCATCGGTGCTTGGCCTTCGAACTGGGCAACCTCCTGTACACCCAAAAGCCCACATGCTGCGTCAAACAATCGCCCACAGCTGGACGTCATAGGGCTGTTGAGGTTGCGATCCATCATCTCAGCCAACAGTCCGGCGTGGGGGTGATGCGCGTAGTGCGATGCGATTTCGTCGCTTCGCCCCAAGTCGTGTAGCACCGCCGCCCCCATCCGCCACGGTTCGCGCGCCGCCACGTCGCCACCCGGCTGGGCCAACCGCCGCAGGTGCCCCAAGCGGTCACAAGCGTGCCCGTCCACCACCAACAATTCACCACCCCAGGCCTCGTCGCCCGACCCCAGACCAAAACCATCCAATGCCAACCCCAACAAGGGAGCGTCATGGCCGTGTTCGGCGGCAACGGAAACAATGTGCGCATGATGGTGTTGCACCGCCACGGTAGGGCAGCCCAGCGCTTCGGCAAGGTGGGTGGAATGGAAATCCCGATGCAGGTCATGCGCCGCGACGGCAATGTGATCTGCCCCGCCCGCATGGTCCAGCATGCGGTTTAGCAAGCGCTCGTACAGCTCGACCGCCTCCAGAGTTTCCATGTCCCCGGCGGGCACCGTGATGAACGCCTGTGTCCCCTGGACCAAACACAAGCTGGCCTTAAGGTGCGCGCCCATGCCTAAGACAGTTGGACAGGAACGGCCAAGGTCAAGTACGGCTTCAATCACCTCATCCTCTCGCACATCGGAACTCGTCATCTCAATCGACCTCCAGTTCCTTGACCCGCATGTCATCGCCGTCGGTCACTTCGGTATGGTGGCCTCCACATTTGGGGCAAGGATCAACCAAGCTGGAGATGGAGATTTTCTCTTCACAATCGAGACACCACGCGCGGCCGGGTTTACGAACGATTTCAAGTTTAGCGCCGTCAGCCAAGGTCCCCTTGGTCACCGCGCCAAAACAAAAGGCCATGGCATGTGGGTCTACATGAGACAGCTCGCCGATTTCCAACCACACGGTTTTGACCGTGGTGAAGTCCTGGGCTTTAGCTTGATCTTGCAAAATATGCAGCACGCCTTCGGCCAATGACAATTCATGCATCGAAGACCTCCGCTGTGCATGCGCCGCGCGGGTCAATCGCCATCACATATAGCCGGGCCGCGACCACACCGGGATGAGCGCTGTCGTTGGTGGTGAGTAAAAAGTTCAAAACAGACTCCATCGAAACCGGGTGAACCTGGCGTAGTCGTCTTAGGGCTTACGGCCTGGAAGCGCTATGCTTTGCACTGCGCCTCCCAAGCCATGAACCTTGTCATGTGCGCGTACACTCACCGTTGTCACACCCGTCGCAATCGGCACACCGCTGAGTGACCGGGTAAAAGGCTGCTCGCTCACATGTGGATGCAACAACACCCGCGTGCCCAGAACCGTTCCGTCCGGGCCGACGATTTCAAAGGCGTCAGCGTAATGATCCCAGCCTTCGTCCGCATGGCGGATGGTAACATCAAAACGGTAAGTGCCGTCAGCACCCGACTGAACGCGGACATCAAGCACATCCGCCTCGCCCGCCTCGGCCCGGTGGCTCAGGGTGGCTGCGCTAATCATGGCGCCGACAACAAGCACCGCTGCAAAACGATTAACGCTCATTGCCAAAAGCCTCCAAAAAAGCATCGGGGTGGTCCGTGAACACCGCATCAACGCCCCAGGCGAACAATTCACGCGCCTGATCCACATCGTTCACGGTGAACACATGTAAAAGATAACCCCGGTCATGAACATCACGCACCCGTTCGCGGGTCACGAACGGAGCATGACAATGCAGACTGACGCAATCGAAACGTTTCATGCGGTCTACCCAGGTGTCAGGCACCGCATCGACGAGCAACCCCAAATCCACATCCGCCAGCTTAGCCCTGAATTGTTCCAGCGCCAGCGAATTGAACGACGACACCACCAAGGGTGCATCCTTAGGCCAAACCCGTTCAAGCGTTTTGGTAATAGCGGCAACCGTCGGCTCTTCCCAGCCCAGTGCAGGCTTGATTTCCAAATTGAGTGCCAGTTCGCGGTCCAGTGCTAACTCAAGAACCTGCTCCAAGGTCGGAATGCGTTCGCCTGTAAAATCAGTGTGAAACCAGCTGCCAACATCAAGTGCCTGAAGCTCGGACAAGCTTCTCAAAATAACGGGGCCAGTGCCTGTGCTGCAACGGTCCAAATCGGCATCGTGCATCAACACCGCGACACCGTCGGCGCTGACGGTGACATCGAATTCGATCGCCCGCGCGCCAAGATCTGCCGCTTTGATAAAAGCACTCATGGTATTTTCCGGCGCCAGCGCGCGCGCGCCACGGTGAGCTATAATTTTTGGCAGGTGACCAGGTCGGCGTTCGGACATTTGGAGCCTCATGAGTGGTGTAAAGTCTTGGCCGGAGTATGACGGAGAACCCCACAGCAAATCAAACCTTATAGGCAAAAACAAACCTGCCGGGCACATCGGGGCCCGGCAGGTTCAGGAGACGGCTTGAAAGGATTGCGCCTCACTTACCCATATTTGGGTTGCCGACGTTGGGGATACCGTCCACACCGACAATCCCGGCGGGAAGTTCGTGAGCAATACCCTTGTGGCAATCGATGCAGGTCATGTTCTTGTCGATCGCTTCTTCATGGCGGTTGCGCGAGCGTTTTTCCTGCACGACAAAATCCATGTATTCGAAGTTGTGGCAGTTACGACATTCGCGGGAGTCTGTTTCCTTCATTACCTTCCACACATTTTTCGCCAGCTTAAGACGCTTGGCTTCGTATTTTTCACGCGTGTCAATGGTACCGAGGAAATGGTGCAACAATTCGTTAGACGCCTGAATCTTGCGCGCCATTTTATGAACCCATGTTTTCGGAACATGACAGTCTGGGCACGTTGCGCGCACACCGGTACGATTTGAATAGTGCACCGTTTGCTTGTACTCGCGGTACACGTTGTCATTCATCTCATGGCATGTGACGCAAAAAGCTTCCGTATTGGTCAATTCCAACGACCAATTGAAGCCACCCCAAAACACGATACCGGCAAAAAATCCGCCCACCAGAAGCGTGCCCATGGCGTACCGGGCGGTTGGGCGACGTAGCCCTTTCCACATCCGTCCCAGGAAAGATGTTTGTTCTTCGTTCGAGGCGCTCATGGCTCAATCCCCTCTCGCAAGTGTGTGCTGACCCCAGCCTTGGGCGTCATCTTAAATGTCCGCGCGCTATGCATCAGTTCATGTCGCTTGAGGACGTGAACGTATTTGGCACCAGTGCTTCGGTCTGGACCTGCGGAACATGGCATTGGTTGCAGAACCATCGGCTACCCGACACCCTGTTCAAGCGGATGCCTGTTGGGCTGACATAATGGGTTTCACTGATTTTCGGCGCATTGGCTTCTACGTTCTGCGGCCAGTCGTGACAGCCTAAACATTGGTTGGCTTTCAGATCGATTTCATATTTTTCGATCTTGTGCGGGATCAGCGGCGGTTGCTGGCGGTAATTGCGGGTGAACCGCTTGCCGACCTGCTGTGCGTTGATATCGGGTGCACCCTGCCCCTCACTTAGTGTCGCATCGCCACGCAGCGACTTGACCCCATCCTGAGCGTACACTTGCGTACTGCCAATCACCGCAATGGCGAACACGGCGATCCCCGCTGCCGTTATTTTGATCCAAGTCTTCATGACCAGTCTCCCTTTCAAGCCTTACAGGCAAAACGTCTCCGACACGGCTCCACGTTACTCACGCGGCGTGCCGACCTGTTATATCTGTTTCGTACTCACCTTCGTCCTCGCCTTTAGGCGCGGCATTGTGAAAACGCACATCGAACGAAAACACCGTCTTGGCGCACACATCAATGCAGCGCCCACAATTGGTACAGTCTCCGGATAAAATCACCGGCCCTGTTCCCGTATCCGCACCGCGCAACGCGGGCGTAATCACATGGGGTTCGGGACACACGGCAAAACAATCCATGCAGTCGTTACAATCTTGGCGCTTGGCGGCGGATACCCGCACCAGACTGAACATCCCCACCACACCATAGAATGCGCCCATGGGGCACAGACGTCCGCACCATCCACGGCGGCTAACCACCAAATCAAACAAGAAGATCGCCAGCGCCACAGTCCATGTGTAACCAACGCCGTAAACCAGTCCGCGGTGCAATATGGTCACAGGGTTGAGCATTTCCCACGCCATCACCCCAGTAACCATCGCCGTAACCATGACCGCCGCCAAAACCCACAACCGGGTTTCGCGTGTGGGTTGCCATCCCTTGGGCAGATCGAGGCGCTTGGCCAACCACCGGGACGCATCTGTGATGATGTTCATGGGGCACACGAACGAACAATAACTCCGCCCACCCACCAGCACATAAACAGCCAAGACAATGGCAGCGCCGATCAGTGCACTCGCCGCGGCCAAGTGCCCTGCTAACAAGCTTTGCAACAGAATGAATGGATCGCTGAGCGGCAACGCGCCCAAGGTCAAACTGGATGTCAGATTGCCCTTGACGATCCACACGCCGGCCAACGGGCCCGCCAAAAACAGAGCCAGAATGGTTAGCTGTACGATGCGGCGCAGCAACAACCACTTGTGCGCGAGTAACCAGCCATGGGCTCTGACTGCAGCTTGTCCGGGGTACTGTTTTACGCTCATCGGCGACCTCCCGGAAGACCCGGCATGCGGTCGGGCAAATCAACAAGGCCCGGCACCAGAGATTCACCTTTTTGTTCTTTTTCCACCCATCCCAAGCGGTAATGCGCGCCGATGCGGCCTTTTGCCAAGTGACGGGGAAAGATGCGAATAGCCGATGTTTCCAACACGCACGAACGTTCACACTTGCCGCAACCGGTGCATTTGTCCGAATGCACCGTGGGAATGAAGACGGCATGTTTTCCCGTCCGCACGTTGTGGTGCAGTTCCAGCGTAATGGCCTCATCAAGCAACGGGCAAACCCGGTAGCACACCTCGCAACGCAAGCCTTGAAAGTTGAGGCACGTTTCCTGATCGACCAAGACAGCCAACCCCATATCAGCGTTATCAATACTGGTCAGTTCTGGATCCAGCGCCCCGGTCGGGCAGGCCTTAACACATGGGATGTCGTCACACATTTCACACGGCGCACGGCGCGCAACGAAATAGGGGGTGCCCACTGGCACGTCCTCACCAACGCCCGCAAGCCCCAATGTGGGATATGGACAATCGCGCACGCATAAACCGCAACGCACACAAGCGGCGAGAAAATCACTTTCGGGTCCCGCCCCCGGTGGACGCAAGGCTTGTGCAGGTAGCGACTGCGCCTGACGCGCGAACAGCCCCACCACCAAACTGAGCGCACCGACGCCGCCAGCGGTTCTGGCGACATTGGCCAGGAACCGGCGGCGCGACAGCGCGCTCCTTTGGGATGTGGACGTTTTGCGCATGGCGTAGCCCTGCCCTTTACAAACCTTGTGTGCTTAAGCTCTCACCACGCGGCACGCACACTTTTTATAATCCGTTTCTTTCGACAACGGATCGGTAGCGTCCAGGGTGAGTTTGTTGACCAATTGGCCCGCGTCGAACCACGGCATAAACACCAGCCCCATAGGCGGTTTATTGCGACCACGCGTTTCGACACGCGTGGTGACCTCGCCGCGACGTGTCTGCACCTTGACCGCTTGACCGCGCTTAAGTCCACGGGCTTTCGCATCGTCGGGATGCATGTAGATTTTCGCGTCAGGATAGGCGCGGTACAATTCCGGCACGCGCCGGGTCATGGAACCTGAATGCCAATGCTCCAACACACGTCCTGTACTGAGCCACAGATTGTATTCATCATCCGGACTTTCAGCGGCCGGTTCAAAGGGCGCGAAGATGATCGCCGCACGCCCATCGGGCTTGCCATAAAACTGAACGTCTTTACCGGCTTCGACGTGCTTGTCGTAACCTTCACGGAACCGCCATAGGGTTTCCTGACCATCCAGCACCGGCCAACGCAGACCGCGGGCATTGTGATAGGCATCGAACGGGGCCATCTCATGCCCTTTTTTCGGACCGTGCAACTGGAACTCACGATATTCTTCGAACATGCCCTTTTGCACGTAGAAGCCAAAGTCTTTCGATTCAGAGTTGTTGTAGACGTTACCCGCGTTGTCGGTGATATCTTGTAGCGGGAACTTGTCCGTATGCCCGTTGCGGAACAGCACTTCATAGAGTGACTTGCCACGATGTTCCGGCTTCAATGCCAACAGGTCTTCGGGCCACACATCTTCGATCTTGAAGCGTTTGGAGAATTCCATCACCTGCCACATGTCGGACTTGGATTCACCCGGCGCATCGACTTGCTGACGCCAAAATTGGGTCCGGCGTTCGGCGTTACCATAGGCACCTTCTTTTTCCATCCACATCGCTGTGGGCAAAATCAGATCGGCTGCCATGGCGGTGACTGTCGGGTAGGGATCGGAAACCGCGATGAAGTTTTCCGGGTTGCGGTATCCCGGATAGGTTTCCTCGTTCATGTTGGCGGCAGCTTGCATGTTGTTATTGCACTGAACCCAATAGGCATTCAGCTTGCCGTCTTTCAGCATGCGATTTTGCAGCACGGCGTGATAGCCGGGCTTGGCTGGAATGGTGCCCTTGGGCAAGTTCCAAGTTTTTTCTGCGAAGTCGCGGTGTTTTTCCTTCATGACCACCAAGTCGGCTGGCAAACGGTGAGCAAAGGTGCCGACCTCACGCGCCGTACCGCATGCTGACGGCTGGCCGGTGAGCGAGAACGGGCTGTTGCCCGGTTCGGAGATTTTGCCCATCAAAAGGTGGATGTTGTAAACTAGGCCGTTCACCCACACACCACGGGTGTGCTGGTTAAAGCCCATGGTCCAAAATGACGAAACCTTCTTGTTCGGGTCGGCGTAGGCCTGTGCCAATCGTTCCAGCTTGTCGGCAGGGACACCGGAAATCTCGCTGGCTTTTTCCAGCGTATATTCCGAAACCATTTTGGCGTATTCGTCGAACGAGACTTTGTTGAACTTTCCTTTGTTCGGATTCTTCGCCGCTTTTTGCAGTGGATGGTCTGGACGCAGCCCATACCCAATGTCGGTGGTTGTGACGTTAAAGTTCACATGTTTGTCGATGAAGTCCTGATTGTAGGCTTTGTTCTGAATGATGTAGTTGGCGATATAGTTGGCGATCGCCAGATCGGTCTGCGGCGTGAACACCATGCCGTTGTCGGCCAGCTCGAAACTGCGATGTTCGAACGTCGACAGCACATGGACCTCGCACCCCGGTTTGGTCAAGCGCGTGTCGGTCAGACGAGACCACAAGATCGGGTGCATTTCGGCCATGTTGGCACCCCACAACACGAACACATCGGCGTGTTCAAGATCGTCGTAGCAGCCCATCGGCTCATCAATACCAAACGCCCGCATGAACGCGCCCACGGCAGATGCCATGCAGTGCCGGGCATTGGGATCGATGTTGTTGGATCTCATACCGGCTTTCATGAACTTTGAAGCTGCATAGCCTTCCCAGAGGGTCCACTGACCTGAGCCGAACATACCCACCGAGGTTGGGCCTTTTTTCTTCAACGCCGCTTTCCATTTGTCGGCCATGACATCAAAGGCTTCATCCCAGGACACTTCTTCGAACTGCCCTTCCTTATCATAGACGCCGTTGGTTTTGCGCAGCAGCGGTTTGGTCAGACGGTCTTTGCCGTACATGATTTTTGACAGGAAATATCCCTTGATGCAGTTCAGGCCCTTGTTGACCGGGGCATCGGGGTCGCCTTGGGTCGCGACAACGCGGCCTTGCTTAGTACCCACCAGCACACCGCAGCCCGTACCGCAAAAACGGCACACGCCTTTGTCCCAACGAATGTCGTCGTCCCGAGTTGCAGCCTGGGCAATTTTCGCACCCGACAGCGTGGTGCCCGCCGCCGTTGCCGCCGCCAGGGCGGCCTGGGTTTTGATGAAATCGCGCCTTGAAATGCTCATGATAGTTGCTCCCCTTGGCCGTGATCTTCTTCGAAATGGGTGTAAACAAGTGAGGTGCTCAGCACCCCTTTTATGCCTCTGAAGGCTTCAAAAACCTCAATGGCCTTGCCGTCATCGGGATTATCGACGGTGACCACCAAACGGCCGTCTTCAGTCACCTTATGAACTTCCGTTCCGCCCAAGGCTTCAATAGCCGTTTGAACGGATGCCACACGTTTTGGCGCGGCATGAACTACCAGACCCGTAATGCTCACGACGGTTCCTCCATTTGAACTTGCGCGTTGACTTCAATGATTTTAACCGCACCTACGGGGCACGGCGCGACGCATGCACCACACCCTGTGCAGGCGGATGCGTCGATGATCGGATGGGCAACACCGCCCACGGCCAATTGAAAGCGGATTGCGCGGGCATCGCAGCGGTCACCGCATACCCGGCACATTACGCCGTTTTGAGACAAGCACGTCGCATCCAACTGCGCCACCCGGTCCCAAGGCAATGCCTGATAGATATGTGCAGCTACAATGGCGCCCGGTTCGCACACCTGCGCGCAATCGCCGCAAAATGTGCACGCGCCGTCTAAGAAATTGATTTCCGGAAAGCCACCGCCACCCCGGCGAATGATATCTTCGGGGCAAACGTCCTGGCATTGTGCGCACTGCGTACAGGCATCGAGAAAGGTTGGCTCTGGCATGGACCAAGGAGGACGGATCGGAGTATCGACCGGCCCGGCCATACGCCCCGTGAACAACGCTCTACGGGATACCGACACCTGCATAGATGGTCTTCCCCTGATTATGCCCACATTAACTTGGTCGCATCCTCAGGGTCGTCGCTCAATCATTTTCGACCACCAGGATCACCGAACATTCAACTAATGGAATATTCAGGACAGACGCTCCTTGACCGCGATCAAGTATTCACAATTTATTTTGTAAAAAGACAATTTTTAAGAGTTAATTATCGAACGTAAACGTCTAATGAATATGCTCGTGCGCGCGTAACAAAGCGTTGGGAACCACCGCTCCCAAACGAAACAACAAAACTGTTTTTATGAAAAATGGTGCCCCCAGCCGGAATCGAACCGGCACTCCCTTGCAGGAACTGGATTTTGAATCCAGCGCGTCTACCAATTCCGCCACAGGGGCACTGTGGGATATGAGGTGAACGGGCGTCATAATACTCAGAGAACCGCCGCGGTCAACACATATAGACAACCAATCTGACAAGATCCTTTTCACCCCCAGATGCGGGCAATTGCTCCTGAGGCTTTGGCCTGCTATGACGCTCATGACAGCGGGGGGTTTTTCGCTTGTTTTTGGACCAACATCCCAGACTCTGGGGAGATACCGATTTGCTACGCCGCGTCTACGACTGGACCATGACTTTTGCCGCCCACCGCCACGCCATGTGGGCGCTGTTTATCATTTCCTTTGTTGAAAGCTCGGTTTTCCCCATCCCCCCCGACATCTTGCTGATCCCTATGATTCTCGCCAATCGCGATAAAGCGTGGCGAATCGCCGCCGTTTGCTTGGCGGGCAGCGTTCTGGGCGGCATCGCGGGCTACGGTATCGGCTACTTCCTGTTTGAACAATTCGGTCGCCCGCTGCTGGAGTTTTACGGTAAAGCGGGGAAATTCACTGAATTTCAGGACATGTACAATGCCTGGGGCGCATGGGTCGTCGCCATGGCGGGGCTAACGCCCTTCCCCTATAAGGTCATCACCATCGCCAGTGGCGTCGCGGCGCTAAATCTCGGCACGTTCATCGTTGCCTCCGTGATATCGCGCGGCATCCGCTTTTTCCTGGAAGCCTGGCTGCTGTGGTACTTCGGCGATCCGATCCGTGAATTCATCGAAAAATATCTGGGGCTTTTGGTCACAGGTGGATTTGTGGTGCTGCTCGGCGGCTTTATTGCGATCAAGTTCCTGCTTTAAGCCGACTGCGCGTTCTGAATGGTTTTCTTCCGTCTCCACGCAGGGTATAGACAAGAGCATGACAAACACACGCCTCTACCCTATTTTGTTGATTCTGGTTGGTGCCGGTGCCTTGGCTACCGCCTTCACCGCCCAGTTCGGTTTTGGCCTTGAGCCTTGTGTGCTGTGCCTTTACCAACGCGTACCGTTTGCTATCGCCCTTGTCTTGGGTGCCGTAGGTTTGTGGCGCCCCCAAGATTTGGCGATCATTTTTGCACTGGCTGCGGCTGCATTCGCCATCAATTGCGGCATTGCAGTCTATCATGTCGGGGTCGAGCAGCACTGGTGGGCGTCGGCCGTTGGCTGTGGCGGCAAACTGGTCACGCAGGCTTCTGTCGCGGACCTGATGGCCAGCCTGCACACAAAGCCTCCCAAGTCTTGCGACACTGTGGATTGGACGATGTTCGGCATTTCCATCGCGGGGTGGAATATCGTATTCTCAGCCGGGCTGGCGCTCGCATCTTTCTACGTGCTGCGCACCCGCAAATGGGAGAAGTGACGCCATGAGCACCAAAACCAAACCCGCAACCACGACCACCACCCCGGTTGGCGGCCGCATGCCCGGCGACCCCACCAAGGAGGAACTGATTGAGCGCATCATTCGCGTCGATCAAGCCGGCGAATACGGCGCTGTGCGCATTTATCAGGGTCAACTGGCGGTTCTGGGCAAAGGCCCCAAGGGCGATATGATCCGCCACATGAAAGAACAAGAAGACGTGCATCTGGAAACTTTTTCCAAGATGGCGTCCGAACGACGCGTGCGCCCCACCGCGCTGATGCCGTTTTGGCATGTTGCGGGTTTCGCACTTGGCGCAGGCACCGCATTGCTTGGCGAGAAAGCTGCCATGGCATGTACGGTCGCGGTCGAGGAAACCATCGACGAACACTATCAAGAGCAAATCAAAAAGCTCGGCGATGATGAAAAGGAGCTACGCGAGACCTGCTCCAAGTTCCGCGACGAAGAGCTGGAACACCGCGATATCGGCTATGCACACGGCGCCGAAAATGCCCCCGGCTACCCCCTGCTCAGCCGCGCCATAAAATTCGGCACCAAGCTGGCGATCAATCTGTCGGAAAAAATTTAGCGAAACTTGTTACAGGGCCCGCTTGAGTTCAGGTGTCCCATTGCATTGGGCTTTAACTTTTACGCTTTTTCACCAAGCCCGAAACCACACCGCGCATGGTGCGGACTTCCTGTTCGGTCATACGCGCGCGCTGGAACAGGTTGCGCAGGTTGCGGATCATGCCGGGCTTTTTGGCCTCGACCCCCAGAAAACCGCAATCGCTGAGTTCGTGTTCCAGATGTTCGAACATGGCCACCAGTTCTTCTTTGGTGGCGCGGCGGGTATCCAGACGCACTTCAAAAATTTCATCCGGTTGGTCGGCGGCAGCCTGAAACCATTCATAACCCATCAACAACACCGCCTGCGCCAGATTGAGCGACGTGAAGCCGGGGTTCAACGGCACCATCAAGATGCTGTCGGACAACGCGATGTCGTCGTTGTGTAGGCCCACCGCTTCACGCCCGAACAACACCCCGCACTGAACATTTTCCGCGCGCAGATCACGCATTTCCTTGGCAGCACCGCGTGGGGTGAGGACGTCTTTCGACATATCGCGAGCCCGTGCGGTCGTTGCATAGACGTGTCCCAAGTCCGCGATAGCCTCTGCCGTGGTGTCGAACACGCGGGCATTTTCCAGCACCACGTCTGCACCGGATGCGGTTTTGTACGCAATCGGATTGGGCCAGCCATCGCGCGGGGCCACCAGCCGCAAATCCAAAAGCGCGCAGTTCAACATGGCACGCGCCACCATACCGATGTTTTCACCAATCTGCGGTTGGACCAAAATCACAGCGGGACCGCCCTGGGCGGCCGCCGATGCGGTTTCCTTGGCGGGGCGACGGTGCCTGGTTGAAGACGCTGTTTTAGACATGTGGCTTAGACCCCGGAAACACCTGAAACAGCGGATGCGCCGTCACGAAACAACTTATAAACAATCGAGTCTCGCAACGCATTGTAAGACGCACCGATAACGTTGGCCGACACCCCGACTGTAGCCCATGTGCGTCCACTTTCGTCGGTGCTTTCGATCATGGCGCGGGTCACCGCTGCGGTGGCGTCTCCCGGTGTCAGAATGCGGACTTTATAATCCACCAAACGCAAATCGTGCAAAGTGGGATAGAGCGGTAGCAAAACTTTGCGCATGGCCGCATCCAGCGCATTGACCGGACCGTTGCCTTCGGCGACTGCCATGCGCTGATCGCCCTCGTCTCCGACAGCGCCTTGATCGCTCAGCAATGCCAGTTTCACCGTGGCTTCGGACAGCGTCACCAGATCGCCGTTGGCATTCCAGCGGCGCTCATCGATAACGCGAAAGCTGGAGCAGTGAAAATATTCGGGCACACTGCCCAAGGCGCGGCGTGCCAGAAGCTCAAAACTGGCGCCCGCACCGTCATAGGCATAGCCCTGCCTTTCCTTTTCCTTGACCTGCTCCAACACCGCGTTGATACGCGGGTCGTTCGCGTCGACCTCCATCCCGATTTCGCGAAACCGAGCCAGAATGTTGGACCGGCCAGCCTGATCGGAAACCAGAATTTGGCGATGATTGCCGACACTTTCCGGCAGGACATGTTCGTAGCAGCGGGGATCTTTTTCCACCGCCGATACATGCAACCCGCCCTTATGAGCAAACGCCGACTCGCCGACATACGGACGATGGCGATCCGGCGCACGGTTCAAACGTTCATCAAGTGCGTTGGAAACAGAGCGCAAATGTTTCAGGCCTTGCGCACCGACGCCGGTTTCAAAACCCATTTTCAAAACCAGACTGGGAATCACGCTGACCAGATTGGCATTGCCGCAACGCTCGCCCAGACCATTGATGGTGCCCTGGACCATCCGCGCACCGGCGCGGACAGCCGCCAGAGAATTGGCCACCGCATTGCCCGTGTCATCATGACAATGAATGCCGACCTGCTCGCCCGGCACGATTTCACACACCTTGGCAACAATCTCTTCAATCTCAAACGGCAACGTGCCGCCATTGGTGTCGCACAAAACCACCCAGCGCGCACCGCCATCCGTGGCTGCCTTTAGACAACTCAAGGCAAAGTCCGGGTTGGCCTTGTAGCCGTCAAAAAAATGTTCCGCGTCGAAAAGCACTTCATCAAGTTTGGTGCTGGCATATGCGATGCTGTCGCGGATCATGGCGAGGTTTTCATCGTGCGAGATGCCCAGCGCCACGTCAACGTGATAGTCCCAGGCCTTACCGACCATACACAGCACCCGTGCGGCGGTATCCAGCAGGGCATTCAGACCCGGGTCATTATCGGCGCTGCGCCCGGCGCGACGCGTCATGCCAAACGCCGCAATGCGGGCGGTCTTCATTTTAGGCAGATTTTCGAAAAAGCTATCGTCGGTCGGATTTGCACCAGGCCAGCCGCCTTCGATGTAATCAACGCCCAAACTATCAAGATCGTGCGCAATGACTTCCTTGTCCACCGGACTGAAATCGACACCCGAAGTCTGCGCACCATCACGCAGCGTGGTATCATAGATATAGACGCGGTTGCTGGCGCTCATATGACTGACGTATCCTCAGGTCCTAGGGTTCGCCCCATACGTACAGGCGAGAAGAGGCGGAGAATGCCCAATTTCGCGCCTGCACACAAGAAATTCCGTGCTCTTAAGTGATCTTCAATATACATATGGTTTCCTGATTTGATGCTATGCTTGGCGTTACACACGCGAGCGTATATTCTTTGAGCGTAACGATTCGCCACTGCCCATCATTCACCATCACACCATTTGATGGTTTTGTAGGGATACGGCGCACTGATAGAGGCTTCAACGCAAATCAATGAGTGATGACTTTGATTTTGAACATGACGACGAATACCCGGCGTTCCGCGAACGCTGCATGGGTAGTAACGTCAATGAGCAAACTCTACTGGCGACCGATTATCTAAATCACTTCAACGAAGTGGTGATGACCCTTGAAATGCTGGCCGACATGCCGGAACTTCTCGAAGAAGCCCAAATGTGGGCGCCTAAGGCGTACAAGGATCACTTTCGCGACAGCACCATCGCGGACAAAGAACTCGCGGTCGAAGCTTACGATCACGCCCCGCCCAAATTCAAAACACCTTTTGAACAAAACATCGCAAAAATCAATCAGTTGATCTCGACCTCAGTCGAACGACTGAGCAGCGATATCGAAGCCGGCGATATGGATTTGGTGCGCGCGAATGCCCAAGCCTTAAGTCAGGTGATCCAGCGCCTCATGGATATGTGCAGCGCCAATATTCATGGTTCCGCAACCACCATGGACCAATCCGAAATTGACAACCTCATCGGTGCCGAGGCAACCGCGCAACCCTCAGGAAGCAGCCAAGCGGATATTGATTCTCTTTTCGATTAAGCCGCGTTCAAACAAGTGACCATAGCGCTACGCGTGGCCCGTCACGAGGATGGCTTGCGCACCTGTTGAATCGGGAAAGGCATCACGTTTCCGCCTGCCAGGCGGACAAATTCATCAAATGGAATTGGTCGACTGAACAAATACCCCTGCCCGTAATTGCTACCAAGGCCATGCAGGAAGGTACTTTGTCGCTCATTTTCAATGCCCTCAGCGATGACTTTCAGGCCAAGGTTCTGCGCCATGTTGACAATGGCCTTGGCCATAGTCACCGCATCGGGATTATCGGGAAGCCCCGTCACGAACGAACGGTCAACCTTCAGGGCATCCAGCGGGAATTTTGTGAGATAACTGAGAGATGAATATCCCGTGCCGAAGTCATCAATGCTGAGGGATACCCCCAGAGCCTTGAGTTCTTTGAGCACGCTCACTGTTTGGTCAGCGTTTTCCACCAACATGCTTTCCGTCAACTCCAGGTCAAGATATTTACTTTCCAGACCTGTGTCGTCGAGAACTTCTTGCACCCGTTGGGCCAGATTCCCTTGGCGGAACTGGCGCACAGACAGGTTCACGGCGACGCTGACATCGTTTAACCCCATGTCGTTCCATTCCTTGGCCTGCCGACAGGCATTTTCCAAGATCCAATCACCGATAGGCACGATCAATCCGGTCTCTTCGCAAATCGGTACAAATTCAACCGGCGAGACCGGCCCCAATTCTGGGTTGGACCAACGTGCAAGCGCCTCTGCCCCGATCACACGTCCAGTACTGAGATCGACTTTGGCTTGGTACGCGATATGAAATTCGTTGTTTTCCAGGGCATGACGCAACCCGTGTTCCAACGCCATACGGCGCAACGCATTTGCACTGAGCGTTGAAGAGTAAAACTGGAAATTATTGCGCCCCTGCTTTTTCGCATGGTGTGACGCGGTGTAGACATTTTTCAACAGATCATCGACGTTGTCGCAACTGTCCGGGTAAATCACCACGCCAATGGAGCCTGAGCTATAAAGCTCCTTCCCGTCTACATGGAAGGGTTGGCCTAGGGCGCGCAGCATACGCATGGCGACGGCTTCGACCTCTCCATCTTCGCTGACATTTTCCAAGATGACCGTAAATTCGTCACCGGAAAGCCGCGCCACCATGTCCTTGTCGCGTACACACGATTCCAGACGTTTGCCCGCTAACTGCAACACCACGTCACCTGCAGCATGACCCATGGCATCGTTGATATGCTTGAAGTTATCCAGATCGATAAACAATAATGCCGTTTGCGTTCCCGTTGTATCCGCGTTGACGGTGCTTTCCTTGAGACGTTCGGTAAACAAGTAGCGGTTCGGCAAATGTGTAAGTGGGTCGCGCGTGGCCAGAAACTTGAGTTTGTCTTCGGCTTTTTTACGCTCCGTAATGTCACGCACCACGGCGATATAGTGCAATCGCCCACGCAGGTTAAAATCGCTAAGGCTAACTTCCAAGGGGAATGCGCCGCCATCTTTGCGCATACCAGAGACCTCGCGCCCACCTTCCGAGTGTGCAAGATCGACTTCAAGATTTTTCAAAATGGTGGCTGAGTCCGATTGTCGCCGCCCCCGCGCGTCGGGAATGATATCAGAAATACTAACCCCACCCATAGCACCCGCAGTAAACCCAAAAATACGTTCCGCCGCCGGATTGGCGGTTTCGATCACGCCCATTTCATTGATGGTGATCAAACCATCGACCGTCGTATCCATGATGGTGCGCAAGTACTCCTCGCGTTCCATCACCTCTCGAATGCGGCGATTTTTTTCCGTGACATCACGCGCCACCAGCATCACTTCATTGAGACTGCCACCCGTATCGTCATAGACCGACGCTGCCACCTCGACATCCACCTCACGGCCGTCTTCAGCGATCAGTTTCATCGACGTGCGGCGCGTTTCCTGTAAGAGAACCTCAAAATGATCCTCCAAAAGGGCCTCATAATCGGGATGAACGAAGTCCTTCAGAGAATGCAGTTGCGCCTGCACCTGATCCACGGCCAACAGCGCGCAGCCCGCCGGATTCAGAACACGAAGCGTCCCGTCCGCCGCGCAAATGGCGATCAAATCTGGGGCCAAGTCAATCAGGCTGGCATGCTGCTCATCACTCTTGGCCAACGTCTCATAACGTCGATCTTCCAGGAGATCGTTCAACAGATCGAGAATACTTTGCCCTGATTTACGAATGTCTTCTGCATATTCACGGTATTGAGGATGTGACATGGGGCCCAACATCTCGGCGCTCATCATGTCCGCAAAGCCGATGATATTGTTCAATGGCGTGCGCATTTCATGTGAAAGCGTGCGCAAAACACCGCGCCCTTCGCTTGCGAGCGCGTCATCGTTCGGCACAACCGATTCATTTGTGTTTTGGTCTTTGTTCTGACCCATAACTCTTCCGGCAAGCTTCCTACAATATCGTCTCTCGCACGGCGAACCAATTCCACCGCACAATATCGCCTCGGTTCAGGCCTTAATGCCCAAAACGGAGCCTTTCATGGCCCGACGCCCCCTAAAAGCTCAGCCCATCAAAACCGTAGCCACCTACGCGGCGGCTCACCACCATTTTGCACATTTTACAATGGCTCAGACGATATTCTATATGGAAAACAACACAAAAAGAAAATGTTAATAGGAATATTAAATCAAATATGAGAAAAATTTATCCTGATTTCACTCATAACACCGAGTGCTTGCATTGCCGCGAAGGCAAGTCCCCCAATGCGTTCATGCTATAAATTTGGGGTGCGCTCGCCCCCAAACAAGAGAAAGTTTTGGTAATAATACCGCCTAGAAAGAGTGCGACGCTTTATTGACGGCGCCAAGTGGTGCCACTGGCCCCATCTTCAAGGAGTATCCCGTCAGCCGTGAGCAGATCGCGGATTTGGTCCGAGGTCTCGAAGTCCTTATTTACGCGAGCTTGCTTGCGCTGTTCGATCAAGGCATCGATGGCATCATCAGTTAACCCATCCTCGGAACCGCTGCTACCGCGCAGCCAGACTTCCGGGCTTTGGCCCAAAAGTCCGAGAAGATCGCCCGCCAACAAAAGAGCACCTTTTAGACGTGCCTTCTCAGCCCGGTCCGATGTGGTGTTGAGCTGGGTCTTCAGCTCAAACAGGTGTGCCAGGGCTTTAGGGGTGTTGAGGTCGTCACAAACTGCGGACATCACGGTGCCCGGCACCTGGTCAGGCACATCGGCCTTTACGTCGGCGTTGCGCAGCGCCAGATAAAACTCATCGAGTTCTTTCTTCGCTTCGCGGATGCCGTCTTTGCGGAAATCGAGCGGTTGGCGGTAGTGGCTTTTGAGCAATGTCAGGCGGATAGCTTCACCCGGGAACTCATCCAGCAGGTCATGCACGGTATAAAAATTGCCCAACGACTTGGACATTTTTTCGCCTTCGGACATCAAGTATCCGTTATGCATCCAGTAATTTACGAATTTAGAACCGCCATGCGCACAGGTCGACTGGGCGATCTCATTTTCGTGGTGAGGGAAAATCAAATCTTGCCCACCGCCATGAATGTCGAAGGTCGGGCCGAGGTGCTTTTCGCTCATAGCCGAACATTCTATATGCCAGCCCGGACGTCCACGCCCCCATGGGCTGTTCCAGCCAGGCTGATCGTCGGCAGATGGTTTCCAAAGCACAAAATCGGCCGGGTCTTTTTTGTAAGGTGCAACTTCAACGCGTGCGCCCGCCACCATTTCATCGCGATTGCGACCTGAAAGGTGGCCGTATTCCTTGTAACTTGCGACCGCGAACAGGACGTGGCCTTCAGCCTCGTAGGCGTGACCGGCGGCAACCAGCTTACCGATCATGGTGATCATATTGGCGATGTGTTCCGTGGCCCGCGGCTGCACATCGGGGCGAATGGTTCCCAGCGCGCCCATATCGTCCAGGTAGGCCTGTTCGGTGCGTTTGGTGATATCGGAGATACTCTCACCGCTGTCTTGAGCGCGCTTGATGATCTTGTCATCCACATCGGTGATGTTGCGGGCATAGATCACATGTTCTTCGCCGTAGACTTCACGCAATATCCGATACAACACATCAAACACCACCACCGGACGGGCGTTTCCGATATGGGCATAATCATAGACCGTCGGCCCGCAAACATACATGCGAACCCTTTTTTCATCGATCGGTACGAAATTTTCCTTGGCGCGTTTGAGCGTATTGAACAGCTGAATGGTCACGAACTTAATCTCGCTTCTTATCCCTTGAGGCCTTGCAGACGGTTTACGGCGCGTTCACGCTCGATCAACGGCAAGTACGCTTTGAGTTCCGGACCATGGTCCAGCCCGGTCAACGCCTTGCGCAACGGCATGAACAAATCTTTGCCCTTGCGCCCGGAGGCCTCTTTAACCGCCTTGGTCCATGCCCCCCAGGTTTCCCCATCCCAAGAACCGTCCGGCAACAGACCGGCAGCTTGCTTGAGAAAATCCGCATCCGCGGCATCAATCACCGGGTCAATGTCAGCCGTTGCAATATCGAGCCACAGCTGCACATCCCCAACCCGTTCGATGTTGGCCCTCACCACGTTCCACAGCGCTTCGCCCGCACCATCCGAAATTCGGTCCTTAATATTTGCGAAATCGGTCGCATGTAAAACTTGGGCATTCAGACGTGTCAGTTGGACCGGGTCAAACTTCGGCGCTGCGCGTGAGAAGTGGGTAAAGTCGAATGCCTTGGTGAGTACATCGAGACTTTCTTCCGCCTTGATATCGTCCGAAGTACCAAGATGGGCGAGATAGCTTGCCAACGCCATTGGTTCCACCCCGTCCGCACGCAGGTCGCGCAACGCCAAAGACCCCAAACGCTTTGAAAGCCCGCCGCCTTCGATGTCCGTCATCAATGGCAGATGCGCAAATACCGGCACTGGGGCGCCCATAGCTTCGAACATCTGAACCTGAAGCGCCGTGTTGGCAACGTGGTCTTCACCCCGGATCACATGGGTCATGCCCATGTCCCGATCGTCCACCGCACTCGGCAACATATAAAGCCATGATCCATCATGTCGGCGGATCACCGGATCAGACAAGTTTTCCGCGTCGAAATGGACCGCACCGCGCACCAAGTCTGCAAAATCAATAGCGCCCGGCGTCAACTTAAAACGCCAATGGGCTTCGCGTCCCTCGTCGATGAAATTTTGCAGCTTTTCTGCGCCTGGCGGCGTGTAGATCGGCGGCAAGCCCCGAGCACGCAGACGCTTGCGCATGTAATCCAGTTCTTCCGGGGTCTCGTAACATTCATAGACCCGACCCGCCGTTTTTAACTGATCGAATGCACGTTCATATGCGTCCAAACGATCAGACTGCTTTTCTTCCGCATCCCAATCCATGCCCAGCCAATGCAGATCTTCGCGGATGGCGTCGGCATATTCGTCACGCGAGCGCTCCTTGTCGGTGTCGTCTAGGCGCAAAATAAAACGACCGCCCATATGCTTGGCGGCGAGCCAGTTGATCAACGCCATACGTGCGTTGCCGACGTGAAGGAAGCCTGTGGGGCTGGGAGCAAAGCGGAAAATCGTCATGTGTCTTTAAGCCGTATAACCATTGGTGAGTGGATAGCGCCGATCGCGCCCAAACGAGCGTGAGGTTATTTTCACGCCGGGCGGGGCTTGGCGGCGTTTGTATTCTGCCCGGTCCAGCATACGCCAAATTTTTTCGACCGTTTCCAAATCATGGCCCCGCGCCGCAATATCGGGAAGAGGCATTTCTCTTTCAATCAGGCAATACAGCATGTCGTCGAGTTTGTCATATGGCGGCAACGTGTCTTGATCCGTCTGATCAGGCTTCAATTCCGCACTGGGAGCCTTGGTGATGATACGATCAGGCACCGCCGCCCCCTTAGGCCCCAACAAACCATCGGCATAATGCGTATTGCGCCATGTGCACAACTGATAAACACGCGTTTTATACACATCCTTCAGCACATTATAGCCGCCGCACATGTCGCCATAGAGCGTCGCGTAGCCAACCGACATTTCCGACTTGTTGCCCGTCGACACGACCATATGATTGAACTTATTGGACATGGCCATCAAAATCAGCCCGCGCGAACGCGCCTGAATGTTTTCTTCGGTGGTGTCTGCCGGATGCTGCACGAACAAGTCTTTCAACACCTCGTCAAACGCATCCATTGCGGGCTTGATAGGAATGGTGTCGAGCTTAACGCCCAACAGCTTCGCTGCTTCGGCGGCATCTTCGAGGCTTTCCGCAGAGGTATAGGGCGACGGCATCATCACACAGTGCACCCGGTCAGGGCCTAGTGCGTCGACCGCGACCGCGGCGGTGATGGCGCTGTCCACCCCACCGGAAAGACCGATCATCACACCCGGAAAATAATTTTTGTTCACATAATCGCGCAACCCGAGAACCAACGCCCGATAGATCGCCTCGTTTTCGTCCAACTCTTCAGCGATGGTACTGGCAACCGGAGTGAGAGTGTCTTTGTCCCAGCCAAAGGTCACAGGCGCGACCCGGGTCTCGAAAGCAGGCATCCGCAGCTTGATCGTGCCCGTTTCGTCCAACACAAATGAGCCGCCATCGAATACCAGCTCGTCCTGACCACCGACCTGGTTGGTGTAAACCAACGGCAGCCCCGTTTCGCGCACTCGGTCGCGGGCCAAATCGACGCGGATGTGCGATTTCCCCATCTCAAACGGGGAACCGTTCAAAACCAGCAAAATTTCCGCGCCGTCTTCCATCAAAGACTTGGCGACAACACCACCCCACATATCTTCGCAGGTCATGATCCCCAGCTTGATGCCGCGAAAATTCACCGCGCCGGGCAATCCCCCAGCGTTAAACAGGCGCTTTTCATCGAAAACGCCGTAATTGGGCAAAACGCACTTGGGAACCACCGCCTGAATTTTGCCCCCATCAAGCATCAGTGCCGCATTGTACAAGTCTGGGCCATCCACCCACGGTGCGCTGATCAACAGCCCCGGACCACCATCAGCCGTCAGCTTCGCCAGGTCCATCACCGCGTCTTTCACCGCAAGCTGAAAACTGCTTTTCAACACCAAATCTTCGGGGGGATAGCCGGAAATCACCAATTCACCGGTCATCACCAATTCACAGCCCAATTCATGAGCTTCAACGCGTGCGGTGCGTACCCGTTCAACGTTAGCGTCGATGTCGCCTACGGTCGGGTTGATCTGGGCAATGGCGATGGACGGTTGTTCAGTCATGAGGCCTATTTGTCTGAGGTTTTCATGTGAATTTAGAAAGCCGGAGGGTAGGCCCAGCCCCCCCACCTGTCAACGCGGCAAAAGCACCGATCCGCCCCGTTTTTCACAAATTCCTCCAATTTCTGGTGCTTTCAATACCAGCCCCAGTTTTTCGTCCCCCATCGTCCGCCAATTAATAATGGAATTAGACGCGCTGAATCACTATTTATTTAATCATCTCTCGGATACGATTGATTGCTGTACTGAGAAGGAATACGAACGCACATGTCTCCGCAACCACCTGAAATTCTAGCCCATAAACTTAGACGCGACCGCTCTCGTGCCATCGCCGAGGCCGTGGTTGCGGCGTTCACCGAACGCCTCAAGGAAGAAGCCAAAAAACAGGGCGGCTTTCTGTCACGCCGCCACATCGATGAGCTCAACACCGAATTTCAGGCCAAAGCCGGTCAATTAAGCGGTGTATTCGAGCAGGCTTTTGTCGATGCCGCGCGCGAACAGGAAGAACTGAAATGGCACGCCATCAAACGTCCGGCCTTTGATCGCCTGATCGTCAAGCGCTTTGAAAACCTGTTCATTCACCGCGGCGAAGACGGCATCCCCCACGGTTCGGTTTCCAGGCGTCTTCTGCCTGGTTTTTTTCTGGCGCTTAACATGATGATGGGGCCGGAATCTCTGGAACGGTTTCACAGACTGAGCGACGCAGCGGTGGAGCGCATCATGAAAGGTCGCCTGCCGATTGATTGGGATTTGGTCGATCTGGATGAGAAAATTCACGACATCCTGCTCGACGCGCAATTCACCATCGCCATGAATTTCGAGGATACGGCACGACGCGGGGACTGGTTCATTCACATCACCAATTCCAACCTCGCCCCCCCGGCTGGCAACCACGACGGCGATGCCAGTTGGCAGTTGACCCCACGCGTTCTGCATCAGCTACTCAGCAGCTTGTTGACGGATATCAGAGAAGCCGTAAACGATGATGAGGCCTGGCGGCATTTGACCGAGCATCATCCGAACGCGGACCGCTTCAAACTCAGGGCCATTCTCAAACGCCTGAATTAACAACACAAAATAAAGCGCGCCCGTTTGATCGGACGCGCTTTATTTATGTCGTACAAACGTGATGAACGTCGTTGGCCTCTCAGCCAGCAGCCACTTGTTCGCGTGCGGCCTGACGTTCGTCCTTGAGCTGTTCAGCCAACAAAAACGCCAGTTCCAGAGCCTGGGTGGCGTTCAAACGCGGGTCACAATGGGTGTGATAGCGTTCCGACAGGTTTTCTTCGCCGATTTCCTGACCGCCACCGACGCATTCGGTCACGTCCTGTCCAGTCATTTCGAAATGCACACCGCCGGGATGGCTACCTTCGGACTTGTGGACCTGGAAGAACGCGCGAACCTCTTCCAAAATCGCGTCTACATGACGGGTTTTGAAACCGACCGAGCTTTTCACCGTATTGGAGTGCATCGGATCACACGACCACACCACATGGCGCCCTTCACGCTGTACAGCACGGATCAAACCCGGCAACACACGCCCGATGTTATCCGCTCCCATACGCGTGATCAGGGTCAAACGCCCAGCTTCATTTTCCGGATTCAGGGCATCGATCAGGCGGATCAGTTCATCAGGTTCCATGCTGGGTCCGACCTTGCAGCCGACCGGGTTACCCACGCCCTTGAGGAATTCAATATGCGCGCCATCAAGCTGGCGAGTGCGTTCGCCGATCCACAGCATGTGCGCCGAGGTGTCGTACCACTTGTCCGACAAGGAATCGATGCGGGTCATGCTCTGTTCGTAATTCAACAACAGCGCCTCATGCGAGGTGAAGAATGACGTCTCACGGATTTGCTTGGTGGTTTCGGCGTTCATGCCGCAAGCCGCCATAAAGTCGAGAGCCTCTTGAATGCGGCCCGCCATGTCACGATAGCGCTCACCCAGAGGGCTGTTTTTGACAAAGCCGAGGTTCCAGCGCTGAACCTTATGCAGGTCGGCAAAACCACCCTGGGCAAAAGCGCGCAGAAGATTGAGCGTGGCTGCAGACTGGTTGAAAGCCTGAACCAGGCGCTCGGGGTCCGGCGTGCGGGCTTCTTTGGTGAACTCCATACCATTGACCATGTCGCCACGGTAGGAAGGCAATTCCACGCCATCAATGACCTCGGTGTCGGCCGAGCGCGGCTTGGCGAACTGGCCGGCCATGCGACCGACTTTGACCACAGGACAGCCCGCGCCGAAGGTCAGCACGATCGCCATCTGCAGCATCACGCGAAAGGTGTCGCGGATGTTGTCGGGATGGAATTCCGCAAAGCTTTCGGCGCAATCGCCGCCCTGCAACAAGAAAGCATCGCCTTTGGCCACTTGGGCCAATTTGGCCTTCAGGCTGCGGGCTTCACCGGCGAATACCAGCGGCGGAAAATCTTTGATGCGCTCCTCGACGGCGGACAATGCGTCCTGATCGGGATACGTTGGCATCTGGATGGCATTTTTGCTTCTCCAGCTTGCGGGCGTCCATTGCTCGGACATATTGGCTATCCTCTTTTTCGTTCAGCCTAATGCTCGTGCCTTGTCTAAACCGGGGAGGTCCTAAGGCTTGAACGCAGGGTCATACGCGTAAATGGGCTCATTTTCCAGAGCAATCGTTCCAAAAGCTCAGATTGAGGCCGAAAACCATGCTCTTAGGCGTCTTCGTCATGATCGGGGAGTTTATCGCGCATGGTGACGAATTCTTCCGCCGCGGTCGGGTGAATGCCGACCGTGGCATCGAATTGCGCTTTGGTGGCACCGCATTTCAGCGCCACGGCAAAGCCCTGGATAATTTCCGGTGCGTCGTCACCGACCATATGACAGCCCACCACACGTTGGCTTTCACGGTCCACGATCAGCTTCATCATGGCGTGCGCGTCGCGCCCCGTCAGGGTGTGCTTCATGGGCCGAAACCGCGACACATAAATATCCACCTCTCCCCGTTCGCGGGCCTGATCTTCCATCAGGCCGACGGTGCCGACCGGCGGCTGGCTAAACACTGCGGCAGGCACGTTATCGTAATTCATCGGTGTCGGGCGGCCTTCGAACTGGGTCGCCACGAAAGCCATGCCTTCATTGATGGCCACCGGGGTCAGTTCGATGCGCGAGATCACGTCGCCCAGCGCAAAGATCGACGGGGTGGAGGTCTGGAAATACTCATCCACCACCACAGCGCCCTTTTCGGTCAGCTTCACCCCGGCCTCTTCCAGCCCCAGACCTTTGGTATTGGGGGTGCGTCCGGTGGCGTAAAAGACCGCATCGCAGTCAATGGTTTCGGTGCCGTGCAGACGCACGGAATAACCTTCACCCTCTGGTTCGATGGAACGCACTACGCATTCACGGTGAATGGTGATGCCTTGCTTTTCCATTTCGGTGGCTAGGGCTTCGCGGATGTCTTCGTCAAAACCGCGCAGGATATTGCCGGCCCGAATGATAATAGTAACGTCTGCTCCCAATGCGTTGAACAGACCCGCAAACTCGACCGCGATGTAACCGCCACCGACAATGACGATGCGTTTGGGGAAGGTTTCAAGATCCAGCGCTTCGTTGGACGTGATCGCATGTTCGATCCCCGGCACATCCGGTAGATGCGGCCACCCGCCGGTGGCAATCAGAATACGCTCTGCCGTATAGGTTTTACCGTTCACATCAACCGAGTTGGGGCCGCTGACTACTCCGCGTCCATCCAGGTGGTCGACGTTGTTTTCGCGCAAGATACGGCCATAGATGCCTTCCAAGCGATTGAGCTCTGCATTTTTGTTGGCGATCAAGGAGGCCCAATCAAACGAGGGCTGGGGCACCGTCCAACCGTACCCGCTCGCATCTTCGAACGCACTGGCGAAGCTTGATCCAAACACCAACAGCTTTTTCGGCACGCAGCCGCGCATCACGCAGGTGCCGCCGACGCGGCTTTCTTCCACCACCGCCACGCGCGCGCCTGTGCGCGCCGCCATGCGCGAGGCGCGCACCCCGCCGGAACCAGCGCCAATAGTGATTAGGTCATAATCGAATTTGGACATGTCAGGAGCCTTGTTCTCTTTGGGGACAAAATATTGGGGCTATATATAGGCCTGAGAGCGGGGATGCGCACTCCGCTCTCAGGCTCTATCTTAAATCCCGCCAAGGCACAGATATTTGACCTCGACAAACTCCTCAATGCCGTACTTGCCGCCTTCGCGACCGAGTCCCGATTCCTTGACCCCGCCAAAGGGCGCAACCTCGGTGGAAATGATCCCTTCGTTGATGCCGACGATGCCGTATTCCAGCGCTTCAGCCACACGGTAAACACGTCCGATATCACGGGCGTAGAAATACGCCGCCAAACCATATGGGGTATCGTTGGCCTGCTCGATCACGTCGGCCTCATCGGTGAAGCGATACAGTGGTGCGACAGGACCGAAGATTTCTTCCTGTGCACAGGTCATTTCGCGGGTCACACCGGTGAGGATGGTCGGGGTGAAGAACGTGCCACCAAGTTCATGGCGCGCGCCGCCAACGACGACCTTCGCCCCCTTGGCGACGGCATCGGCGACCAGCGTTTCGACCTTTTTGATGGCCGCTTCATTGATCAACGGGCCTTGAGACACCCCATCGTCAAATCCCGAACCGACTTTCAGTTCGCCGACCGCAGCCGCCATTTTCTGGGCAAATGCATCGTACACGCCGCCTTGTACATAAATACGATTGGCGCATACGCAGGTCTGTCCGGCATTGCGATATTTCGACGCCATCACGCCCTGGACCGCAGCGTCCAAATCGGCATCGTCGAACACGATAAACGGTGCGTTCCCGCCCAGTTCCAATGCGACCTTTTTGACGGTATCGGAACATTGCTTCATCAACAGCTTGCCCACCGCGGTGGAACCCGTGAACGAAACTTTGCGTACCGTGGGGTTGGAGGTGATTTCCCCGCCAATGTCCTGGGGGATGCCGGTCACAACATTGAACACACCTTTGGGAATGCCCGCGCGCTCAGCCAATTCAGCCAGCGCAAGAGCAGAATAGGGCGTGTCTTCGGCGGGCTTGGCCACCACCGTGCACCCGGCAGCCATGGCCGGGGCGCATTTGCGCGTGATCATAGCGTTGGGAAAGTTCCACGGCGTGATCGATGCCACCACGCCAATAGGCTGCTTGATCACCTGAATGCGTCGGTTTGGCGCATTGGTGGGGATGGTCTCGCCATAGAGGCGCTTACCTTCCTCGGCAAACCATTCGATGAAGGATGCACCATAGACGATTTCGCCCCGCGATTCCGTCATCGGCTTACCCTGTTCCGCGGTCATCAGGCGGGCGAGATCTTCCTGCGCTTCCATCACCAAGTCGAACCATTTCTTTAACAGCGCCCCGCGTTCCTTAGCTGTTTTGGCCCGCCATGCTGGCAAGGCCGCATCTGCAGCCGCAATGGCGCGGGCCGTTTCCGTGCGACCCATTTGGGGAACCGTTCCCAGCACTTCACCATTGGCGGGGTTGGTAACGTTAAAGGTCTTCGCATCGTCAGCGTCGACCCAAACGCCATCGATATAGGCCTGCTGGCGAAAAAGGGCGGTGTCGTTCAATTCCATCGGAAATCTCCAAAACGGCTGTGCGGTGGTTTTATACGGTGGCTTTCGGCGCGCAGTATAACCCCATGACCCGGCTCTGTTAACATGCCATTGCCAGCATTTTTGCAGACTATAAATGTGATTCAACAAATTCCACATTACCGCTTGAGCTTCTAGCTTCTGGAAGGTTTAGATTTGGCGCATGAAGACACTCGACACGCAAAACAGCCTTTCCCGCCGCCAGCTTTTGATGAGCGGCGGTGCACTTGCCCTTTCTGCACTGGCACCGCGCTTTGCCCGATCTGCACCATCCGCTCAATCACAGTTGATCGCTGCGCGTCACACCGCTCAAATTTTACCCGCCGACTGGCCTGCAACGCCGCTGTGGTCCTATTCTGCAACAGGACCCGGCCCAGTGTTGCGCGTCAAACAAGGCGAACGACTGCAGGTTTTGCTGGAAAATGATCTCGATCAACCCACCACCGTGCACTGGCATGGGCTGCGCATTCCTCACGCCATGGACGGCGTACCAGAGGTCACACAAGCCCCTGTGCAACCGGGCGAGACCTTTTTATATGACTTCACCGTTCCCGATGCTGGCACCTACTGGTATCACCCCCACGTCAACAGCTCCGAACAAATCGGTCGCGGACTGCATGGCGCGTTGATCGTCGAAGAACATAGCCCCCCCGATGTCGATCGCGATCTGGTGTGGGTGCTTGATGACTGGCGCCTCAAACGCGACGGCACCATCAGCGATGATTTCAACCGCGGCATGGATATCAGCCACGGCGGTCGAACTGGCAATTTTGTAACCCTCAACGGACGCGCGCCGGAGCCGTTACAAGTGCGTAAAAATGAACGCATCCGCCTGCGCCTAATCAACGTCGCCAACGCGCGCTTGTTCGGCTTGAATTTTGAAAACCACGACGTGCAAGTCATCGCCCTGGACGGCCAGCCGGTGACACCTCATGCGCCGCAAAACGGTATGGTATTGCTTGCCCCCGGACAACGCGCCGACATCATTTTAGACTGCACGGCTGAACCCGGGTCCAGCCACCGCATCATCGATGCCGTTTACCAGGACGAAGCGACGCTCTTTCAAAATATTGTCTATGACGCAGGCGCGCCCAAACGCAAAACGCCACGCGGCCCCATTATGCCTCTTGCGCCAAACCCTTTGGTGGAACCCAGCCTTCATGATGCAGAGCACCACACCATCACCATCAGTGGTGGGGCGATGGGCAGCTTGCAAGGCGCCGTCTATAAGGGCAAATACCGGCCCATCGACGAACTGGTTCAAGACATGCGCATCTGGGCGCTCAACGGGGTCGCCGCCCACACGACCAACATGGCGCCCATGCTGACTTTTGCGAAAGGCAAAAGTCATATCGTAACCATTCAGAACGACACCGTGTTCCCCCACCCTATGCACCTGCATGGTCATTCATTCCGCATTTTGTCCCAAGACGCCAAACCCGTTCCACACACGCCGTGGGCCGATACCGTTCTGGTCGCTGGACGGGGGGTCGTCCAAATTGCTCTGGTCGCCGACAACCCCGGCGACTGGCTGTTTCACTGTCATGTTCTGTCCCATGTCCAAGGGGGCATGAGTTCTGTGATCCGCGTCGCATAAGAACCCTTCGTCTTCTACTCTTGCTCATCTCAAAAGAAGAACAACTATGAAAACATTACGCCACTCCCTACTGTCCATCACCGCTGTCGTAACCTTCGCAGGTGTCCTCGCCGCCTGTAGCGACGGACTTGACCGCGCCGATGCTACCAATTCCGAGGCCGTCGCCCTGGGCAAAACGCTCTATGCGGAAAACTGCGCCGAATGTCATCAAGCCGATCTCAAGGGTGAGCCCAATTGGCGCGAGACGAAGGCCGACGGCACCCTGCCCGCCCCGCCCCACGACGACAGCGGGCACACCTGGCACCATGACGACCAACTGCTCTTCAAGTACACCAAATTGGGTGGCGCGGGCGTCGCCCCGCCAGGGTTCAAAAGCAACATGCCCGGTTTTGGTGCCAAACTCACGGACGAGGAAATTTGGGCGGTGTTGAGCTTCATCAAAAGCCGCTGGAGCCTTCAGGCCCAAGCTCGCCAAGCAACCTTAAACAAGTAATCCGCATACAAAAATGCCCCGTAGACTGCAATCTACGGGGCGTTTTATTACAACGTCAGGCATGTTGAAGATTATACGAGCAAAGCCTTACACGCTTTGATGCAAGCTGCACAGGAATCTGCACAAGCCTTACATGCTGCATGTTTATCTGCATGCTTGCGGCATTCCTTTTCGCAATCAGAGCAGGTTTCAATGCAAAGCCGAGCCAATTGCTTTAGGTATTTTGAATCTGCCATAGCCAGCTTGGATAAGGTGTCGCACAACGGCAACATCTGTTTCACCTGCACGGCACAATTCGCAACACTGGTGTCGTTTGCTTGAAAAAGCACAAGACAATGGTCCAGGCACAAGTTTCCCTTTCGGACGCAATCCAAAGCGGCATCAACGACGGCCTGGTGCATAAGCATTCCATCGGCCATATGATCAGCATGATTCATCTCTGCGGATGCGGTGGCGGAAACACCGGCCGCGACGACGAACGCCCCGCTGGCTGCAAGAACATCACGGCGGCTCATTTTTGTATTGCTCATATAAATCATTCCTTTCGGTGAAATCATCTTCTGAATTTTACGTACGTGTCGAACGCTTTCACCATAAGGTAATTTCAGAATTATTCTAATTATATTATATTTAACAAGGCTGAGTACATCAGGCTGCTATATGCATGTGGTCAAAACTTAGCTCAACATATCCAGCAGTGCCTTGCGTAACTTACGATCCTTTTTGAGGTGCCATTCGCGGCTCATGGCTTCGCCACGATTGACGTAGCGTTCCGCGTACAAAAGACGCCAAGTGCGTCCACGGGTGGACTTGGCGCCCTTGCCCGTATTGTGCGTTTCCAGGCGCGCTTCGAGATCGGTGGTCCACCCCACGTACGTATGTGGCCCTCCCGTTCCCGTGCTGCCGAGGATGTAGACAAAACTACTCATGGGCAGGATTGTAATCGCCTAAGCGTTATTCAACCGTTACCGATTTGGCGAGGTTACGCGGCTGGTCCACGTCGGTGCCCTTGATGCAAGCGGTATGATAGGCCAGTAACTGCACCGGGATCGAATAAAGGATCGGTGCGACGAATGGGTCAACCTCGGGCAGCGCGATGGTCGCAGCCGCCAACTTACCCAGCTTCTTCGCCCCCGGCTCGTCGGACAGGAAAATCACCCGCCCGCCTCGCGCGATCACCTCCTGCATATTGGATGCCGTTTTTTCAAACAATTCATCCGTCGGCGCGATCACGATCACCGGCACATTTTCATCAATCAAGGCGATGGGACCATGCTTCATTTCGCCTGCCGCGTAGCCTTCGGCGTGAATGTAGCTGATCTCTTTCAGCTTGAGCGCACCCTCCATGGCGATGGGGTACATACTGCCGCGGCCGAGATAGAGCACGTCGCGGGCCTCGGCAACTTCCACAGCCAATTCCTTGAGCCGCTCATCATGATTGAGAACCTCTGCCGCACGCGCGGGCACCTCGATCAGGGCTTCCATCAAGCGCGCTTCACACGCGTGTTCGATAGTGCCTTTGGCGCGGCCCATGGCGATGGCCAAACACGCCAGAACCACCAACTGGGTGGTGAAGGCTTTGGTCGACGCGACGCCCACTTCCGGCCCGGCATAGGTTTGCAACGTGCCGTCTGATTCCCGCGCAATGGTGCTGTCGGGCACATTGACGATGCTGAGGATGTGCTGCCCTTTGGCGCGTGCATGACGCAACGCCGCCAAGGTGTCCGCGGTTTCCCCAGATTGCGATACGAACAATGCCGCGCCGCCTTCGGGCAGTGGCGCGTCACGGTAGCGAAACTCCGACGCCACATCGACCTCGACCGGGATCCGGGCGAGTTTCTCAATCCAGTAGCGCGCCGTCTGACAGGCATAAAAAGACGTGCCGCACGCGACCATCGTCAACCGTGTCACCCCCGCCAGATCGAACGGCAACTCCGGCATGGTGATGGTGCGGTCGCCGGGATTGATGAAGCCTGAAAGCGTGTCGCCGATGACCTGCGGCTGCTCGTAAATTTCCTTCAGCATAAAGTGACGATAGCCACCCTTGCCGACCGATGCGTTAGACAGGTCGCTGATACGCACCTGACGCTCGACGGGTTCGCCCTCGGCGTTGAAGACCTCAACCCCGTCGCGTCTCAGAACCGCCCAGTCGCCGTCTTCGATATACATCACCCGGTTGGTGAGGTGCGAAAGCGCGATGGCATCGGAACCCAAATACATTTCCCCATCGCCCAAACCGATGGCCAACGGGCTGCCGCGCCGCGCACCGATCATCAGATCATGTTCACCAGCAAATATAATCGCCAGCGCAAACGCACCATGCAGACGGTCCAGGGCTTTGGCGGTGGCATCCTTGGGGCTTAGCCCTTCATCCAGGTATGCCGTGATCAGATGCACCACGGCTTCCGTATCTGTATCGGACGCGAACACATGGCCCTTGGCGGTGAGTTCTTCCTTCAGTTCCTGAAAGTTTTCAATGATGCCGTTGTGCACCATGGCCACGCGTTTGGTGATGTGCGGATGTGCGTTGGCTTCGTTGGGAATGCCGTGGGTCGCCCAGCGGGTATGCCCGATGGCGACATCACCGCTCAGCGGATCGGCATCCAAGACCGCGCCCAGGTTTTTGAGCTTGCCTTCGGCGCGGCGACGATCGATCCCTTCGTCCACCAATGTCGCAATCCCGGCGGAATCGTAACCGCGATATTCCAGACGCTTGAGCCCCTCAAAAATTTGGGCGGTAGCCGGACCTTGGCCGATGATGCCGATGATGCCACACATGTGTTGGGCTCAACCTTTCTTCTGCTGATCTTTTTCGGACTGCTTGCGCGCGCGGTAGCGTTCAGCCGCGCCGGTCACGCTTTTGGACTCGGCACGCGTGGTGACGATGTCGTTTTCACCAACGTCGCGGGTGATGGTCGATCCTGCGCCAACGATGGCACCCTTACCCACCGTGACCGGTGCAACCAGCGCGGTGTTCGACCCGATAAACGCGCCCGCACCAATGACCGTTTTAGACTTCATAAAGCCATCGTAATTGCATGTGATGGTGCCCGCGCCGATATTGGCCCCAGCGCCAATGAGCGCATCACCGATATAAGTCAGGTGATTGACCTTGCCGCCAGCCTCGACATCCGCATTCTTGATTTCGACGAAATTACCGACTTTGGCACCTTCGGCCAAATGAGTGCCAGGACGCAAACGAGCGTACGGGCCGACGACCGTGCCGGTTTCGATGTTGGCCCCTTCGAAATGGCAAAAGCCTTTGATGTGGGTTTTATTGCCGATCGTCACGCCGGGACCGAAAAACACGTTCGGCTCGATCAGCACATCCTTACCAATTTTGGTGTCGTAGGAAAAATAGACGCTAGACGGGTCGATCAGGGTCACGCCGCCCTTCATGGCCTTTTCGCGCAACCGGTCCTGGGCGATGGTTTCCACCAGCGCCAGTTCGATACGGGAGTTCACGCCAATCAGTTCTTCCTCGTCGCCTTCGACCACGGCGCAGTTGAATCCGTCTTCGCGCGCCAGCCCCACGCAATCGGTGAGATAATACTCACCCTTGGCATTGTCATTGCTCAAGCGCGACAACAGGGACGGCAAAAATTCACCGTCGAAACACATCACCCCGGAATTGCACAACGGAATATCAAGCTCTTCGGGCGAGGCGTCGTTGGCCTCGACGATCGCCAGCAGGTCGCCGTCTTCCTCATCTACGATCAAGCGCCCATACGCCCCCGGATCGCCCGGCAAAAAGCCCAGCACCACCACGGTCGGAGAAAAACGCCCCTCGACGGTTTGGCGGGCTTCAAGCATGGCGTTGAGGGTCTGCTCGGAAATCAGCGGGGTGTCGGCGTAAAGCACCAGCACGTTGCCCTTGAATGGGCCAAGCGCCTCGATCCCGGTTTTGACCGCATCACCGGTCCCCAAACGCTCGTACTGCACCGCAGTGGTGTGCGGGGCGACGGCAGCCTCCAGTTCCGGCATATTTGGGCCGACCACCACCACCACCTTTTCCAGGCTGAGCTTCGCCAGCGTATCCAGCAAATGATTGACCATCGGATGCCCCGCCACGGGGTGCATGACCTTGGGCAATTCGGACCTCATGCGGGTGCCGAGTCCGGCGGCAAGCACAATGGCGGCAGTTTTCTTCTTTGACATCTCGGTTAGCCCGCCTACATATCTGGGGAACAATTAATGAATTTGCGTGTGGCGCAAAGTGCCACATGCCGGGCCTCCTCGCCAAGTCAAAGATTACTACGGATTATTTCATCATGAACCAACAAAAATTAGGCGCCATCCGCGCCCTGATCTTCGACCTCGACGGGACCCTTATCGACAGCGCCCCAGACCTACAAGCCGCAGGAAACCGCATGCTTTTGCCCTTGGGGCGGCGCGAAGTCAGTGTCCAGGAAGTACAACTGATGATCGGCGATGGTGTGCCGAAGCTGGTTGAGCGGTGTTTCGAAGCCACCGGCGACATCCCGCCCGAGGCCGAATTCCAAAACCACGTCGCCGCATTTATCAAAGATTATGAGCCCCGCTCCGCCGAACTGACGGTAGCATTTGACGGCGCACACGATGTTTTACAAAGCCTCAAGGCCCAAGGCATCAAGCTTTCCATCTGTACCAACAAGCCTTACGGCGCAACCCTGCAAATTCTTTCCAAGCTGGATTTGGCGGACTATTTCGATGTGGTCATCGGTGGCGACACCCTGCCCGGCATTAAAAAACCCGATCCGCGCCACTTGCAAGCCGCTTTGGAAGAAATGGATACGATACCGGGCGAGTGCGCCATGGTCGGCGACAACGCAAATGACGTCAATGCAGCGCATGCAGCCGGCCTGCCGGTGGTGCTGTTGAGCCACGGCTACACCAAAATTCCCGTAGGGGACTTGGGAGGCGAAGCGGTGATCAAGCATTTTTCGGAACTGGAAAGCGCACTGGCCAAGCTGCACTAAGCCGCATGGCCCCGATCCCGACACTCCGATCACACCCTCAGCGCCGAAACCCACCTTGACAGGCGAAACCCAGGGCCGTATACCGCCCGGACCGACACAATCGGGCGCGTAGCTCAGCGGGAGAGCACTGCCTTCACACGGCAGGGGTCACAGGTTCAATCCCTGTCGCGCCCACCATAAAAGGTCCAGCCGAATAGGCTGGGTTTTTTTTGTGACATTTCATTCAGTGTAACCACAGTGCGCTCCTCAACCGCATGGCCGCAAAGGGCAGCCTGTTTCAGGGGGCCGCCTGAACATAATTTATAATTATAATAATTCTTATTGACTCGCAGACTGATATCCTCAATCCTCAACACACTAAATGCGTGTCTAATCTGCAATCGACTACCTCATTAATTGCCGCTTCGTTAGGGAGGGAATTTGATATGTCCAAGCTGTTGTTTTGTACAGACACTGATTCTGGTTCAATTTCTGTTATCGAACTTGAGAAAGACCGTAATCGCGCAGAGCATGAGATTGCAGTCGGCAATGGACCACGCGGTCCTGTGATGTTCACAAAAAACGGTCGGGGATTGGTTGCCAATCACGCCGGTAACACGCTATCTGAAATCGATGCTTATTCCTTGCGGGAAACGGGCCGGATCGAGGTTGGCCTTGCGCCGATTGGCGTAGCCATCGTTCCCGGTGATCGCTACGCACTGACATCCAATGCCGGTGAAGACACCATTTCCGTGGTGGACCTCGGCAACCGCAAAGAAGTGCACCGCTTCATCGTCGGTCGCGAACCGCGCCACATGGGTTTCACACCCGACGGAGATACGGCCTACGCCGCAATTTCAGGTGCTGATTACGTATCCAAAATCGACACTACGGCTCTCGCTAAGAACGATCCGGAGGCAATCGCCGACACGGTTCGCGAAGTGGGCCGCATTTATCTTGGACGTGGAACCATGCCTTACAGCGTGGCTGTCTCACCAAACGGTGCATATGCGCTAGCGGCAAACAATCAGGTCTCATTCGTGACAATATTGGACCTGAAAAATGACAGCATCCTGCATGAAGTCGAGGTTGGCTCCAAAGGCGCGCGCGGCAGCGTGTTCATGCCCGACAGCCGTCAAGTGCTCGTGACCATCGAAGATACCAGCGAAATCGTCGCCATCGACACCGCAAAAGGGGAAGTGCTCGAGCGTTTTGCCGCTGGACCGGGGCCGCGCGGCATCGTCCTTGATCCGGATACATCGACAATCTATGCCTCGGCGTTCGCCCGCAAGACGAATAACACCAAGCATATGTCGATGCCCAATTCCGTTTCCGTCCTTCATTTCAGCCCAAAAGCCCTCACCAAAACCGCCATGACAAAAGCTAAGCCTGAGGGGCGTGAAATCAAAGTTGGTGCAGGACCGTGCAGCGTTTCGCTGTTTCAACGGACGTAGGCCATAGGGTATGAACAGTTCATAAAATGTCCAACCACACCAAACAGGAGGACCGAACCGCTTTTCATTTCGGACAAAAGTTTGAGTGGGCGTTGCCACCCGTGCCACCCGCCCCACCCAAACGTGATGACGAAGATGATCAACATCTTTATGACGAGCACTTTAGGTGGGTGCGCAAGGGCCGCGTCGCGGACTCCTGCGCACCATATCGCCTAGCCCGTGACATCGGTTGGGTTGTGAGAAGCCCCGTGGACGTCCAGATATCCCCGGTCGATGATATGGCGTTCGAGGCTCCAGAAGATGAGCTTGCTGCGCTCGCAGAACAGGCCGGGTTCAATCAAATCTGGCGGCGAGATAATATTTGTTACGGTGTGCGAACCGAAATGGCGCTCAGAATGTACGATTTCAAGGCCAACTCAGGTTGGGAGGCGATGTTCATCGTTAACGGCGAGCGTTCTCTTGAATGGCGACTAGGTTTCACGGTTTCAGCCCCCGATAATTGGGGCCTACTTATTGTGGAGGAGTTTGGGGACAATAACATCGGCATTGTCCCCGGCATCCTCACCGCGAAGCAGCTTCACGACATTTCCGACAACATCGGCTTTTCGCTCGCGTTTCGACCTGAGCGCAAACAATGGATTAAAAGAGGCGAGCCCATTGCCCGCTTGATCCCCATTCATCTTGACGGCATCCGAATGTCGGCGCGGACCGCAGAATAAACCCGCCGAAGCTCACGCCAAATTGAATTCAGTTTTCAAATAAGAAATGATGTCTTCTGACTCGTATAGCCACGTCACGTTGCCATCGCCTTTTTCAATGCGCAGGCAAGGAACCTTGTACTTTCCGCCCTCTTGCATCAGTTCCTCTTTGAACGTGGCGTTATTCTTGGCGTCGCGCAGCTCTATATTCAAGGCATGCTTCCTGAATTGCCGCCTGACTTTGACGCAAAATGGGCACGCGCTGAATTGATACAGGGACAGCCCCGCCGTCAAAGCATCAATTGCGGCTTGCGCTTTCTGTTCCCGCGCAATGGGTTTCGGTCTGGTCAAAAAATTAATCGTCAGGACAATCCGTCCCAAGAACCACCGCACAAACTTCATCTTCATGTTCCAAAATTCTGTCAACCGGACCTGCTTTATACATGCTCAGCACACAATGACAGAACCTTTTCAGACATCATTCATTGACCAACGGCCGAGACAGCAAACCATGAATAATGGCATCCAGGTCGGCATTGACCGTAAGCACGGCTTCAACCGCCAGGCAGATCGGCATATCGACCATATTGCGGCGCGCCAGTTCCGCCACCGTATCGGCGTTGTGCACCCCTTCGGCAACGGTTTTGCGCCCCGACAAAATTTTATCGATCGATTCCCCTTGACCCAAGCGATAGCCGACCGAGAAGTTGCGCGACTGCATGGCATTGCAGGTTAACGTCAAATCACCCAGCCCCGACAACCCCATCAAGGTGTGGCTCTGCGCCCCCAACACCAAACCCAGCGCGTTGATTTCCGCAAGACCGCGGGTGATCAGCGCGGCACGGGCATTATCGCCCATGCCCTTGCCAGTAACGATCCCGCACGCAATCGCCAACACATTTTTAGTCGCTCCACCCAACTGAGCGCCAACGATGTCGTCGGTGACATAAATGCGAAAGTGTGGAGAAGTCAAAGCCTTGGCCAATCGTTCCCCCATTTGGGTATCGGGGCATGCCACCACGGTCGCGGCAGGCAGGTCGCGAGAAATTTCGGCAGCAAACGTCGGCCCGCTCATTGTTGCGATGGTTGTTTCTGGGCCGAGGCAGTCTCCGACCACTTCGGCCATCAGTTTACAAGTGCCTTGCTCCACCCCCTTGGAACAAATCAGCGCGGGGGTGCCGCTACGCCAATGTTTGGCGGCTTGCTCAATGACACTGCGTAAAAAAGCGGTCGGCACGGCGATGAGCACCGCGTCCGCATCGCAGACCTCGTCCAAATCAGACGTGGCGCGAATGGTGGGGTCTAGCGGCACCCCACTGAGATAGGTCTCATTGGTGTGGCGAGAATTGATTTCGTCGACGACGTCGGCCTCAAACGACCAGATGGTAACGTCACGACCCGCGCGCCGTGCCACAGTCGACATAGCGGTGCCGAAAGCGCCTGCGCCGATAATACCTATTGTGTTCATTTCAGGTCCCCTTACCAAAAGTGCGGGGCGAGAGGTGGCGGCTTATCAGGTGCTATCGCGCTGCACGAACACACTAAGCAATGCCAAGCCCCCCGATACCGCCATCAACAACAACGACAATGCGTTGAGTTCCGGGGTCGAACCTTCACGCAGACGACCATACATAGCAATAGTCAACGGCTGATCGGACCCCACCAGCATCAAGGTGGTGTTAAAGTTCTCAAACGACATCAAGAACGCCACGATTGACGCACCGATGATCGCCGGTTTCAGATACGGCAGCGTCACTGTGCGCACCGCTGTCAAACGCGATGCGCCCAGACTTTGCGCGGCTTCTTCCAAAGCCGTATCGAACTTGCGCAACCGCGCAGCGATGACCAAGGTCGTGATCGTGGCGATAAAGGAAAATTGACCCATAACCACCAAGAACGTGCTGGGGCGCAAAAACTCAGCATCGATGCCGAAATTGCTCTCCAGCCAATTGGCGATGGTGCTGGAAAACACCAAAATCGAAATACCCAAAATCACGCCGGGCACCACCAACGGCAGCAGCATTAACATGTATAGCACATTTTTGAATGGAAAGTCCTGCCGCTCGAACAAAAAAGCATTGGTGATACCCACAGAAACCGACAAAACCGTCACCCAGCAGGCGATAAAAAACGACGTCCAGATGCTTTCCAGCAAGCGCCCGTCATGAAACAAACCCAAACGCGGTTCCGTGTCGTTGAAGAACCAATCCAGTGTGAAACCGCCCCACGGTAACGACGGGAACATGGAATCATTGAACGCGAACACCGCGACCACCGCCAGCGGCATCACCAGATAAATAAAGAACAGCGCAACATAACTGCCGTACAGTACGCGAAAGCTTTTGGGCTGAGGGATAGAGGGGATCATAGTGTGTTCCTATCCCATGGTTTCGGTTAAGGTCTGACGGCTGAGCTTGAGGCCCGCCCACACAATCAACGACGACAACCCCAACAACAAGAAGCCGAACGCAGCGCCAAGTTCCCAGTTAAAGCGAGTGATGAACTGGGTATAGATTTGCGCCGTGAACCACAAGCTGTCCTTGCCGCCCAACAGCACTGGCGTCAGGTAATTACCAAGAGTGAGCATAAACACCACAATGCAGCCCGACACGATACCCGGCATGGCGTGAGGAATGATGATTGTACGCAATACGGTATAGGCATTTCCGCCCAGGTCGTATCCGGCTTCCACCTGTGCATCGTCCAAGCTGTCCAAGGTCGAAACCAACGGCACCACCATGAACAGCATCGACGTATAAACTAGGCCAACCATGATCGAAGCATCGTTGTACAGCATTTCAACGGGGCCAGCGGCGAGACCTGTCCATTGCAAGAGACCGCTGAAAATCCCGGACTCGCGTAGCAAAATCATCCAGCCAAATGTGCGCACCAACTCGCTGACCCAAAATGGCACAAGGCAAAGCAAAAACAAGAAGTTCTTAGCCCGCCCACGCAGCATCTTGGCAATGTAATAGGACACCGGGAACCCGATCAACAGCGTCAGCGTCGTCGCGATGATCGACATGATCGCGGTGCGCGCAAAGGTATTCCAATACAACGGCTCGGTGAAAAATTCGGCGTAGTTGGCAAAGCTCAGTTCGTAAGTGCGCAAGCCGACTTTCTCATGCAAAGAAATCAAAAACATATCCATGTGCGGCAGGATAATCAGAATGCTCAGCCACAAAAAAATAGGCGCAAGCAGCAAAAGCAGGGTCAACCGGGTTGCCGTTTGCAGCTTCATTTCGACGCTCCCTTAGCGACGAAGGCCTTGGCCTGTGTCATCCCCCAACCCAGATGAACATGCTGCCCGCGGCTAAGGTTGGAGAACTCACCGGTTTGCGGCAACGCAACATCCAGTTCTCCACCGGTCTGACGATCACGGATCAAGGCGCGGGAGTTGGCGCCGTTAAACAATACGCTGACCAATTCTCCGTCGATGCGGTTCTCCATGCCTGCGATGCGGTCTTCGGTTTCAGACAGCACCACCGATTCAGGGCGCACGAAGATATCGACTTCACCGCCTGCACTCAGCGGATCGCCACCTGCCGGTGTCGCCAACAACTCCACCCCATCGGTGGAAATAACCTTCACACTGTCCTTGTCCACACCGACGACCTTGCCATGCCAACGATTGCTATCACCGACAAAGCCCGCAACAAAAGAGGTGTCGGGATGATAGTACAGTTCCTGGGGGGTGCCGATTTGCTCAAAACGCCCCGCGTTCATCACCGCGACGTGGTTGGACATGACCAGGGCTTCGGATTGATCGTGGGTGATGTAAACGAAGGTGGTGGCGAACTGATCTTGCATCTTTTTCAGTTCGACTTTCATATGTTCGCGCAGCTTCAAATCCAGCGCGCCGAGGGGTTCGTCCAACAGCAAGGCTGCGGGTTCCAGAACCAAACACCGCGCAATGGCGACACGTTGTTGCTGACCGCCGGACAGTTGCTTTATGGTTTTACCGCCCGATGTGGGCAGGCCGATACGGTCCAGGGCGGAGTTAACTTTCTCGGTGATCTCGGACTTGCCAAGGCCCTTGCGCACCAAACCATAAGCGATGTTTTCCGCCACCGACATCATGGGGAACAGCGCCAATTGCTGAAACACCATGTTCACAGGACGCTTGTTGGGCGGCACATCAACGACAGACTTGTTCTTGATCAAAATGTCGCCCGACGTGGGTGTATCAAACCCCGCCATCATGCGCAAAATGGTGGTCTTGCCACAGCCGCTAGGCCCCAAAATGGAAAAGAAATCCCCTTGAGGCACACCGAACGAGACGTTATCGACAGCGGCGAAGCTACCGTAATTGCGCACTAAATTGCGGCATTCCAGATCAAAATTTTCACTGCTGTCGGACATCGGTTCCCCGTGGCATTAAAACGGATAAAAAAATAAAAAATAAAAATAGAGACTGGCGCGAGGAGCTGGTTGCTCCTCGCGCCACCCTCATATCGTCAGGCTAAAATCACTTGGCCGCTTGAACGCGATCCATGACTTTGCCTTCCATGTCTTCCAAACCGGCAGGAACCGTCGGATACCATTTGATATTATCGATGGCGGCCGCCGGGAACGTGTCTTGATAAAGCTTACGTTTGGCTTCGGAAACGTACTTGTCGCCATCTTTGGCAGCGGTGAAGTTACCGGCAGCTTCGGCGATCATGCTGGCGATTTTCGGACGCATGACAAAGTTGATCCACTTGTATGCGGCGTCTTCGGCTTTGGTCTTTTTCGGCAACGCGAAGGTGTCGATCCAACCCAACGCACCAGAGGTCGGAGCGATGGTTTTGATGTTCGGGTCTTCTGCACTGACTTTCCAGCCTGCACCATCCCACGCCATAGCGGCGACGACTTCTTTGGAACGGATCAAGTTGATCAGCGCATCCTTGCCACTCCAATACGCTTTCACGTTGGATTTGCATTCGATCATCTTGGCCTGCACCTTATTGAGGATCTCTTGGTACTTGGCTTTGTCGTTGTAAGCCGCAAATGGATCCATACCCATTGCAAAGGCAAACGCAATCAGCGTCGGGCGCTTGTTGCGGTATGAAACCTTGCCTGCGTACTTCGGGTTGCACAGGTCCAGGTAATCTTTGACGTCAGGAGCCAGAGTGGTATTCACCGTCAAAGCGCTGGTGCCCCAAACGTGCGGCACACCATAAACTTTGCCGCCGAGCGCGGTGTTTTTCTTGGTGCCTTCCAACATCGACGTGATCATCTGCCCAGCATCGATCTTGGACAGATTGATGGGCTTGTAGATGTCGTATTCGGCTTGAGCGCTGGTGATGCGATCTTGCGACGGTTGAGCAAGATCGAAACCTGCACCGCCGGTGGCGCGCAGCTTGGAAATCATTTCTTCGTTGTTGGAATTGGTCACTTCAACATTAATGCCGGTTTCGGCTTTGAACATTTCAACAACTTTTTCCGGTGCGTATCCGCCCCAAGTCAAAAGACGCAACGTTTCCGCCTGGGCGGAGGTGGCTGCGAGGGTCAAGCCGGCGCTCACGAGAACGCTGGTAAAGGTTTTGATTTTAAACATGTTGAACTCCTCCAACAATAAATGACGACGACACTAAACTCATCCACCCCGCACCACGCTAACGTCGTACCGGACAGGCTCAATGGAACTGACTGAGCTACCCCCGCAGGGGTGAAGGCCTCAGCAATCTTGTGATTTTCATGTGGTTAAACTGCCCCACTCCCCACTCAACGGCATGCTCAGTCTTCACTTTACTCATAGACAAGCCGCCAAAACGTCTAGCATATAAGCGTATGACCGCGTGGAAGCCTTGGCAACCTCAATGTCATATTCAGGAAGGGGGAGGGCCTTTGATATTCAAACATTTTTGAAAATTCAAAGCCCCAGCGTGCTTGACCCCTATATGTTCACATAAGAGTGTTGCAGACATATGACGGTTACACAATATTCTTCACGCGCTTTCACGCTGAAAATTTTGGTACAGCCGCCTGCGCTCGCCACCTCAAACTTTTTGAATGGTCAAAAAGGTCTTTTCGTGGAGTTCGAAAGCTGCCTCCAACCTGTCTGACCAATCGCGGTGATCTGCGTGCTCGCCGCCAATGGAGGACAAGTCATGCTCCAGCGCCTCTAAGAGGAGCGAAGCAATTTCGTGTTTGTCTTCCTCACAGGCAATTTTATGGGCGGCGATGATTTTGTCACTCAGACGTCGGTTTAACATTGTAGACCTCCTGCCTTGACTCACGCACACTCTAGCACACTTTACCGTGACAATCCTGGCACGGTATATGCTTAGTTTTCAGTGTAAGCCGTCGATAAGGCAATATTAACGCTTTTGAGACGTATTTTGCGAAAGATACAGCACTATGATCCGCATTTTGACACAAAGAAACTCTTGGATCGTCAGCGTGCCGAGCGCGCCCCTATTGGCACTATGCTTGGTTGTTACCCTGGCCTGTCCATCCCTTGTCGGCGCGGTGGTTGTTGACGATTTTTCGCACGGCCAAGCCAAAACCATCACCGTTTTCACCGAGACTCTTCCGCCATACCTCACCACCACGCCCCTGCCCGGCCTATCGGTTTCAAAAATCGAGCGCCTAGACGCCTTGAATGCCGACTTGGTTTACGTCCTGGTGGAAGGTGACCTTGGATCTGCGCACGCCATGGAAATTCTCGTCAAAACCTTCCCACATGCGGGTTTCGAATTGTTCGAAGATTTCGCCGTGGACGAGACGGCCCTTGAATTTACCCCCACTCAGGACCGTTAGTTACACTCCACCGCCGGGAAGCTCACCAGTTCCGGCAGGCCCCCGAAGCATCATACGGCCCACCCGGCTTATCGATCAGCGCATGCTGAGCATTGATTTCTTTTTCAAATCTCGCTGTGACATTTCTCACGGTCCTTTCCATCATCCGTTTGGCATCGGCTTGCCCGACCCGCATGCTGACCACTTGGCGAGGATTAAAGCGGCCGAGCACGCGTTCCAGTTCGTGCCGGAGAACCACCGCGTACTTGCGCACCCCCTCGCGGTTCACACGTACGTGTTCCATTTCGTGCTTTAAAACCGTGTTGTATTGGCAACTGGCGCGCGCATATTCCCGTGGCACAAGGACATTGAGGTTTCTGTGACCGAAACTGGCCTCAACGCGATTAATGCTCAGACACGTCACATTGCCCCGACTGAGGCCACTAAATTTCAGGCTCATGCTTGTTCCCACTTCGCTCTGGGTTAAGCCCAAAACCATATTGCCGCGCTTCAACAGTCCATGAGATTTAGCTTTTGAATTGATCTGCCTAAGATTTGATGAACGCACCAGTTTCGGCTGTGGGTCCATCAACTTCACCGTTACGCTAGCCCCCCCTTGTGCTGCACAGATGCCTGCAAGGGCACTAGTCGGGGCCGCCAGAGCAGAGATTATTATGACGAATATCGCCGCCGGGGCGATCACCGGAGCAGCACTGAGGGTGCGGGAAATACATTTCATCATGACTTACAATCTAAGCACGATCGGCTGCAAATTAAAGTCTTCGCAGCAATCCGACCACGAATTGACGCCACCCTTGGATGGCGCTTTATTTGATCCCGGTCGTTCCGCGTGCTGCTGCGCCATGCTATACAGCCCACAGAACGCATATCGGAGCATCGCACTTGACCGACACCTTCACCATTGCCCGCCTGCCTAAAATCATATTCGGTGCAGGCACGCTTGCCCAACTGCCGCATGAAATTTCGCGCTTTGGAACCCGTGTTTTGATTGTCACCGGGGCGAACTCGTTTGTTGCATCTCCGCCTTGGGCCCAACTGCAAGAACAACTTAACCAAGCCAAGATCGCGCATACCCTCATCAACGTCGCGGGTGAGCCAAGCCCGGAATTTGTCGATGGCGCGGTGGCGACGCACAAAGACGGTGATTTCGAGGTGGTGGTCGGTATCGGCGGCGGTAGTGCGCTGGATGCTGCCAAGGCCATCGCCGGGTTGCTCATCCCAGCCAATTCGGTGATGGACCATTTGGAAGGCGTCGGCCCGGAACGGTCATACATCGGTCCCGCCACGCCGCTGATTTGCGTCCCCACCACGGCCGGAACCGGATCGGAAGCGACCAAAAACGCCGTGCTGTCGCGCCACGGTGCGGACGGGTTCAAAAAATCGTTTCGCGACGACGCCTTGGTGGCCGCCACCGCCATCATCGATCCCGACCTACTGGCCACCTGCCCAAAATCAGTCATCGCAGCGAACGGCATGGATGCCTTCACCCAATTGCTGGAAAGCCTGACCTCAACGCGCAGTAATCCCATGACCTCGGCCTTAGCGTGGTCGGGGATGGACCGCTTTGCCCAAGGCTTTTGGGATATGTGGCTATGCGCAGGTGAACAGAGTGAACGTGCTGGGCAAGCCCGCGCTCATATGGCTTATGCGTCCTTGATGTCCGGCATTTGTCTGGCGCAAACAGGGCTGGGTTCGGTTCACGGGCTGGCGCAACCACTGGGCTCCCTGTTTCCCATTCCCCACGGTGTGGTGTGCGGCACTCTGGTCGCAGAAGCCACCGACATCAACATCCATGCATTGATCGAACGCGCCCCAGGAAGCCCGGCTTTGAGCACATACGCCCGCGCCGGGGCCACCGTGTTGACGGAAAACCTGCACGGTAACGATGCCTTGGATGGTCTGGTGCGCACGCTGCGCGACTGGACCGAGCGCCTGGAACTTCCACGTTTATCGCATTACGGCATCAGCCAACCCGATGTGGAACGCATCGTCGCCAATAGCCGCGGTTCGTCCATGCAGACCAATCCGGTGAAATTGTCCGATAACGAAATTGCCGATTTGGTGACACGTCGCCTTTAAGCCCTCGGGGCTATAACCCGCTGGCGGGGGACCTATGATCTGCTGGTTTGATTGTCCATCTGCACGGTGAGCGGACCTCTGACATGAATGTCGCGTTGCGGGAACGGGAATTCAATCCCGTGTTCGTGATAGAGGTCCCAGATTTTGAGGTAGATTTCGCTCTTGATGTTGGAGACACCTTTTTCCGCATCCTCGATCCATACCCGCAGTTCCAGGTCCACGGCGCTATCGCCGTAGCTTTTCAGCAAGCATCGAGGGACTGGATCTTTCAAAATTCGGGAGAATTCCCCCGCCGCTTCTTCGGCTAACGCAATGGCCTTGCGCACATCCGACCCGTAAGAAACGCCAATGGGCAACCGCTGGCGCACCAGGCGGTCTGAATGGGACCAATTTTCCACCGGGGTGGAGATCAGCACCTCATTGGGAATCAGGTGTTCAATTCCATCGCGGGTGATGACCGAAACATACCGCGCCCCGATAGAGTTGATCCAACCATAAGTGCCGCTGATGGACACCACATCGCCTGGCTTCACCGACCGGTCCATCAACAAGATCACACCCGACAGCAAATTACTCACGACTTTTTGCAGGCCAATGCCGATGCCCAAACCCAACGCACCGGAAAACACCGCCAATGCCGTCAAATCAATACCAACACTGTTGATCGCCAGCAAGATCGCCAGCGTGACGAACAACACCCGCGCCAATTTGCTGATCAGGACATTCTGCGACGGAGTGAACTGCGAAAAAGTTCTCAGGCGTTTTTCCACCAACCGCGCCGCCGCATTGGCGATCCACAGCATCACAACCAAGGCCACCGCGCCCTTGGCCACCACCAACAACGACAAACGAAAAGCGCCCAAGTTGATCGCCAGTTGATCGAGAAACGCCAGTGTCGGGTCCAACAAACCCACGATGTCCAACGCCGCCACCGACCACACGAACACCGCTACGGCTTTGGCCCACCAGGGGTCTGCGACAAAGTTCAGCAACAGACGGATCGCCACCCACGCCGTCAGCAGGCTGACCGCCACACCGATAATCGCCCCCGGCCACGCCAGTTGCAGCGCCGTCAGTTGCGCCATTCCCGCCAGCACCAACCAAACCAGCGGCAAAATCAGCGGCTTCAATATCAAACTTAGCTGATAGCGGTGTTTGGAAAGCCAGGCCACTGCAAGGGTTTTGTCCAACACCTTGTCCATCGGACGTGCTGCAAGGTGAGCAACAAAGTAGGTCACGCCGACCACAGCCAACTGAATCAGATTGGGAATCACAAGCACATGGGTCTGAACAAAAACCAATAGGTCTTCAGACAGTTTCCTCAGCTGCTCAATATCCACGATGCCGTCCACGGCGTTGCTCCACCCGAAATGCGATTTGCCTTGAGCCTACGGCGCGTAGCCCGTGTTGTCCATCCACGAACACCCGGGCAATACCGATTGAGGAAAACCCGTTGTGGTTCTTTTTTTCGCGATGCAATATGCACCGACCTCCTTTTCCGGAACCATCACAGCATGAGTAATTCTTCACCAATGCCGCCTATCCTTTTCGCTACGCCGCACGCTGCGTTTTGGGGTGCCGTGCGTGAAGCTGCCGGAGTGCCGATGTTGGTGATGAGCGCAAGTTTCGTCGGCTTCGGTTCCATGCTTCACGATGCCAACTGGTCCGTCTGGGAAGCGCTGTACTCAACCTTGTCCACTTGGGCGTTGCCCGGTCAAATCGCCATGGCGGAAATGGCTTACAGCGGTGCGCCGTTGTTGGCCATCGTGCTGGCCGTGGGCTTCATCAATGCGCGTTTATTGCCATTGGTGGCGTCACTTTTGCCCCATGTGCGTCGCGCCGATGTACCCACCTGGAAGTATTACGCCGTTGCCATGCTGGTTGCCGCAACCAGTTGGGTCGGCACCATGCGCCGTCTACCCGACTTGGGACAGGACCAACGTTTGCACTATCTGACTGGCTATGGATTGGCTTTGTATCTAGCGACCCCGTTCGCCACCGTGATCGGCTATTATCTGGCCGGTCAGGTACCCCAGCCCATCACCTTGGCGCTGGTGTTTTTGAACCCACTGTATTTCATGTTGCTGTTTCTGTTCGATCTGCACCAGGCCGCGAAAGTGTTGTCGCTGCTGTTTGGCGCTACCTTGGGGCCGTGGCTTTATTTATATATCCCCAATTGGAGCCTGATCGTCACCGGGCTTGTCGGCGGCACCGCAGCGTGGTGGCTGGCGCGCACACCTTGGCTACAAAAAGCCCAATTGCATTTGCACGACAAGGCGCGCCCCGATGAATGACGCAATGCTTTATTCCCCCATTCTGGTGATCACCTTGGCGGCATTGTCGACGTATGCCGCACGCGCTGCCGGGGCTTTTCTTTCGGGGCGCATCAGCACCCAATCCCCCGTGATTGACTGGATCACATGCGTGACCTACGCCCTGCTGGCGGGATTGGTGGTGCGTATGATCTGGCTGCCACTCGGCGCATTGGCCGCCACCCCCGATTGGGTGCGCCTTTGTTCCGCAGCGACCGGATTGTTGGTGTTTTTCATCGCCCGCAAAAGCGTCGGGTTCGGTGTCCTCAGCGGAACATTGATGCTGATCGCGCTGACCTGGTAAGCAGCCTAAGAACAACGATGGCATCGAAAGTTTACGGTTTTTTTAAGCCTTTAGAGCCACCATGGTGCCGCAGCCCGCTTTACATGGTATGAATTTATGGCACAAACCTTAGGCATTCTCGGTTTTCTTTTGGCTCTACTGGCGATGTTTCTCGCCAGCGAAGTCATGCGCCGAGCCGCACATCATCAAGCCGAGCTGCAAGCCGCCTTGTTTAAAACCATCGCCCGCATTCAAAAACTGGAAGGCAGTGTTTTTCACGTTGAGAAACTGGCCGCAGAAATTCGCTACCAACGCAAGCGTCAGGCGGAAACCATTACGGCCCTGGCGCAAAAAGGTGAGGCGCTCAACCCTGAAACACTTGCCCGTGGGCACGAAAAAGGGTCCGGCGAACAGTTCACACCGTCCACCCACGCCACGCCGAAAGCCCCCCGCAAGGTGGGCTAAACTCTTCGGTTTAAGAGTATCTTTGGGTTAACCGCGCTTTTTCAGCACCAGTGTCAGCCAGTCGTTGCGCACGTAGCGGCGTTCCAACACCAGCCCTTGGGCAAGGTAGGCGCCCAGAACGAACCGTTCATCACGCACAATCAGCCCCGACAACACCGCGTAGCCTCCTGGCAACAGATGGCGCGCCAAGTCCGAGGCAATCGACGTCAACGGTCGAGCCAAAATATTGGCGACGATCAAATCGAAACGGGCCTGGTCCGAAACCGGCTTGAATCCCGCGCCGGTCTGGAAATCCAACAAGTTCGCCACACCATTGAGGGTCGCATTTTCACGCGCCACCCGTACCGCAGTCGGGTCGATGTCCGTGCCTTGAATAGCCAGCTTCCACAGCTTGGCCATGGCGATAGCCAAGATCCCCGAGCCGGTGCCGACATCCAGAGGCCTTTTAAAGCGATGACACTTACCCAGGTCTTCAATGGCCTGCAAGCATCCCGACGTGGTCGCGTGCGTGCCGGTACCAAATGCCGCGCCGGGGTCGATGCGCATGGGGATGCGCCCCAGCAACGGGCGTTCATCCACATGGCTGGCATAAATGAAAAAACGCCCGACATCGATGGGTGGAAACCCTTTCAGGTTTTCCGCCACCCAATCGCGCGGGGTCAGTTCTTCGATGCGGGCGGCGGGCGCGTCAATCCCCAAGCAGCCCGCCATCACATCAAGCGCGTGCGTAATGGTTGCCGGGTCCGGCTCGGTGGTGGTGAAACCTTCCATGCGCTGGAGACCGCTTGGCTCATCCACGGTCCACATTAAAGATTCCACCAACGGCTCGAGCACCTGCTCAAAAGCCGATACATGTTGGTCCGCAATTTCCAAGGAAATGCACCAAATTCGCGATTCTTCGTTCATGCGCTAGGTATGGAAGAGCCCAAGGGCCACGTCAACGTACAAAACGCATCCCCCACGGATTTCATAACGATATGAAACAGAACGAATATGAATTTTTACTAATATTATCAATAGGTAATGTACAAAAACATACTTTCCGAGGCGTCATACCCTATGGTAAAGTACAACCATAAAATAATAAATATACATAAATTACCCCTCAAAGGGGTGGCCCCGGTGGGCGACAGGAGAGCATAAGCATCAAAAATGGGAGATTAGAGTGATGACGGACATGACGCAAAAGTACGGCTTGGCCATGCTGGGCGGCCTGGCGATAATTGCCTTTATCGTAATCGTGTATACCTAAAGTCGCTCAACGAACCAAACACAAGACGCGGGCCAGACAGTTCTGGTCCGCGTTTTTTTATGGTCTGTCTTCATGCTCGCGGCATTTCGGCTTATGCCTTTTCGACAAAGCTGGCCATGACCTTTTTCAGCCCCGCCTTTTCAAACTGTATGTCGAGCTTGTCGCCGTCCAACGACTTGATCTTGCCGTAGCCGAACTTCTGGTGAAAAATGCGCTGCCCGATGCTGAGGCCATCCGACGTTGTACGCACGGGCGCAAACACCAGTTCATCTTCAGACTTACGGTTTTGTGCCCGCGTCCAACCCGCGCCAAAGCCGGAACCGGCGCCCCCTCCATGACCCGAACCGAACAGGGTATTGCCCTCGTCGAGGCCTCCACGACTGAGGCCTAGCTCACCTTCACGTTCAATGTGCTCAGCGGGCAATTCATCAACGAACCGCGACGGCAACGACGATTGCCACTGGCCGTAAATGCGCCGGTTGGCGGCAAAGGTCACATTGGCGCGTTTACGCGCCCGGGTGATGCCGACGTACGCCAGGCGACGTTCTTCTTCCAACCCCTGCGTCCCGGTTTCATCCAAGGCGCGTTGATGGGGAAACAACCCCTCTTCCCAACCGGGTAAAAATATGGTGTCGAATTCCAGCCCCTTGGCGCCGTGTAGCGTCATCATGGTGACTTTGTCTGTGGTTTTATTATCTTCGTTGTCCATCACCAGCGAGACGTGCTCGAGGAAATTGGTCAAGCTGTCGAACTCGCTCAGCCCCACCACCAGTTCCTTGAGGTTTTCGATACGCCCCGGTGCGTCGATGGATTTGTCGTGCTTCCACATTTCCGTGTAACCGCTTTCGTCGAGGACCCTGTCCATCAACTCGGCCGGACTGAGCGTTTGGCTTTCGCTACGCCACCGTTCGAAATTAGTCATCAAGTCGGTGAAAGTCTTGCGCGGTTTGGGCTTCAACTCATCGGTGGTAATCAATTCGCGGATTGCGGCAGTCAGCGAAATACCGCGTGCGCGAGCGTGCATGTGCACGGTTTGCAAAGTCGCCTGACCAAGTCCACGTTTGGGCAAGTTGACAATACGCTGAAAGCCCATGTCGTCATCGGGCTGGGCAATGACGCGCAGATACGCCACCGCATCACGAATTTCCTGCCGCTCATAGAACCGCAAGCCGCCGATCACTTGATAGGGAATACCCAAGGTGATCATGCGCTCTTCAAACTCACGCGTCTGCGCAGAGGTCCGCACCAAAATCGCCATGGACGAAAGCCGGTCGCCTTTGCGGTGGCGCGCTTCGATTTCTTCCCCGACCCAGCGTGCTTCGTCGCCGGAATCCCAAACCCCGTGCACGCGGACCTTTTCGCCTTCATCCAAGTCCGTCCACAAGGTTTTGCCCAGACGGCCCTCGTTGTTGGCGATCAGGCCCGAGGCTGCGCCCAGAATGTGAGGTGTGGAGCGATAGTTTCGTTCCAACCGCACCACCTTGGCGCCAGGAAAGTCCTGTTCAAAGCGCAAGATGTTGCCGACCTCGGCCCCGCGCCATGAATAAATAGACTGATCGTCATCGCCCACGCAGCAAATATTTTGATAGCCCAGCGCCAAAAGACGCAGCCACAAATATTGCGCCACGTTGGTGTCTTGGTATTCATCTACTAGGACGTAGCGAAAGCGCCGCTGATAATACTTGAGCGTTTCCGGCTGGGTTTGAAACAGATGCACGCACAGCATCAACAAATCGCCGAAATCAGCGGCGTTTTGACGCTTCAATTCATTTTGATACTCCACGTAGACATCAATGGCGGTACCGTCCAGTGCCTCAGCCGCTTCGGATTGAGGGACCTTATCAGCCATCAACGAACGATCTTTCCAACGCTGAATAACCGCAGAAAAGGTCCGCGGCGGGAACCGTTTGGGGTCGATGTCGCGTGCAGCCAGGATTTGCTTGAGCAAGCGCACCTGATCGTCGGCGTCTAAAATGGTGAAGTTGGGTTTCAATCCCACCGCTTCGGCATGGCGGCGCAGGATGCGTGCAGCCAGCGCGTGAAAGGTGCCCACCCACCAGCCCTCGACCGGGGTGCCCAGCATGTCGGCGACGCGTTCTTGCATTTCGCGCGCGGCTTTGTTGGTGAAGGTAACCGCCAGCAGTTCGCCGGGGTTTGCGCGTCCTTGCAGCAAAATGTGCGCAAGACGCGTGGTCAGCACGCGGGTTTTGCCCGTGCCGGCACCCGCCAGAACCAAGACCGGGCCATCCGTGGTCTCGACCGCTTCGCGCTGGCTTTCGTTGAGGGTGTTGAGATACTCCGCCGGACGCGTCAGTCCAGCAGGGGCAGGCTCGTCGGCCGGGTCCATCAATTCAAAAGGATCATTCATGGGCCATATATAGCATGTGCGAGCGCGCCGAAAAGGCCGCAATGATTTTGACCAGCCCTAGTCGTCGTGTTCTTCGGCGCGGCTTTGCAGTAAGGCCCGGTTATAGGCGGCCATGACGTGTTTTTCTTCGACTGCGCCCAAGAACTTGCGGCTGTCCAGGTCATCGACCACGGCGATCAGACTTTCACCCGAATCGCGCATTTTCTTCAAGGCGTCTTCCAGATGGTCGTTGCATTGCAGCACCGGTGGACGACGGCGCACCACATCGGCGGCATTGATCAACAAATCCATCGCAGGGTCGAACGCGGTTTCGCTCAAATCCGCCAACGTGATGGTGCCGATCAGGCGGTCGTCGTCGTCAATGACAAACAATTCGCCCCGTTTCGAATTTTGTAAAAAAACCCGCAGCTGCGACAGGTGTACATTGGGCAGTACCCGTTCGGCCTCTTCTTCCATCACATCGCACACACGACTGGCGCGCAGCAGGCCGCTTTCGAAGCCGCCCTTCAAATCAAGGCCGCGACGTTCCAATTGCAGGGAAAAAAAACTGCTCCCCGATATTTGGCGCGTGATCCCCGTGGACACCACCACCGCCAACATCAGCCCCATGGTCAATTCATAGTCGCCGGTCAGTTCAAACACGATCAAGGTGGTGGAGATCGGCGCCCCCAAGGTTGCCGCCGCCACCGCGCCCATGCCGATCAAGGTGTAGCCGCCGGTGCCCGCCTGCAAGGTGGGGAAAATATCCGTCGCGATGATCCCAAACGCTCCGCCCAGCATGGCGCCCACGACCAAAGATGGTGAAAAGATACCGCCGCCAAAACCAAAACCGAGACTCAAACCTGTTGCCGCGATTTTACCCACCAACACCGCCACCAACAACCACAACGCCACGCTGCCGCCCAACGCATCATCGGTGATGCCGTAGCCGACCCCAAGCACTTGCGGCAAAAACAGCGCAATCATGCCGACCAGAAATCCACCGATACCAGGCCGTATCCAGGCCGGGCCGGGGACCTTTTGCGACAAATCCTGGGTCGCAAAGATGGTCCGTAACAACACACTCGCCGCCAACCCCGCCAAGACGCCCAGCAAGATAAACGCGGGGAATTCCCAGTACGATGTGATCTCGTGCGGCGGCAGCACGAACGCCGGATAATCGCCAAAATAAGCCCGCGACAGTGCCGTTCCGGTGACCGACGCGATCACCACGGGTGCAAATGCCTTCAAGGCATAATGACCGATCACCACTTCGTTGGCGAACAGTGCCCCCGCAATCGGTGCGTTAAATGACCCCGCCACCGCGGCCGCCACGCCGCAGCCCAAAAGTGTGCGCGAAACCGAGCGGCTCAAATGAAGATGCTTGGCGAACCATCCCGCCAGCGATGCGCCCAGATGCACAGCCGGACCTTCGCGCCCGACCGATGCGCCACAGCCAATCGACAAGGCGTTGACAACTGCCGCGCGCAACCCCGTGGACAGCGACATGCGCCCCCCTTTGAGCGCGCTGGCCTCGATCACATCAGCCACACCCTGCCCCCGACCATCCGGCAGGCCACGGTGGATCAGCACGCCAACCGCCAGCCCCCCCAATGTGGGCACGACCAGCACCTGCCACCAAGGCAGTGCGGCGACGATTTCGTACAATCGCTCACCCGGCGCACCGTAAAAATTCCACTGAAAAAAGGAAATGCCCTCACGCAGCACGATCACCAAGCCACCGCCCAACAAGCCGATGAACAACGACAACATTGCCAAGATCAGTTGGTCGTTGCGCAAAAACTTGCGCAGGGCCTGAAACAGGTGGGTCATAAACAGCGGCGAGCGTAACATGCGGACGGTCCCAAACAACAAACACAACGTTCGCTCAGCCCAAAATCCGGCGAGCAGACCATTGATATTAAAGGAAGAACAGTCATTCGGCTAGGGATACAACGCAAAAGAACTCACTTAAAGGCCAGCGCGTCGTTTTTCACGGTATCTTGACAGACCACCTGATCTCGCCCCTTGCCTTTGGCCTTGTACAGGGCTTGATCGGCGCGCTTGATCAGATTGGCCAAGGGCTCACCCAGCTCAAATGTCGCCGCGCCAATGGATACGGTGATACGCCCAAGGTTTTCATCTGTTGCACGGTTCACCAGCTTTTTGGTGGAGATGCGCTCACGAATATGCTCCGCCACATGAACTGCGCCTGCTAAATCGGTGCTCGGCAAGATCACTGCAAATTCCTCGCCGCCATAGCGCGCGGGGATGTCCTCCCCCTTCACCGCTTTGGTCATGGTGGCGGCAAGCAACTTCAACACTTCGTCCCCCGTTTGGTGGCCATAGGTATCGTTAAAGACCTTAAAATGATCGATATCGATCATCAAAAGACTTAAGGACTCTCCCGTTTCCATGGTATCGCGGACCTGACGGCGCAGTTCCATATCGAACAGCTTGCGATTGGCTATTCCGGTCAATGCATCGGTGAGGGCTTCACGGCGCATATCTTCCAGATCTTCACGCAACTGCCCCACCTCTTGGGTGGATTCGGCAAGCTGAGCCTCCAGCTTCTCGTTGATTTTTTCCATCTTGTGGGTGTCTGTGATGACCTTGGTCACCGCCGTTTTCAGACCATCCACATCTTTCGCCCCGAGGATATCCCCCTCGGCAGAGGCCAGGGATTTGCCAAATGCAGCCGCGCCCTCGCCTGCGTCTCCGACATAGCCGAGGATATGCTGCAGCTCTTCTTCGATGCGCGCTGTGGTCTCGTGCAAAACTTGGTCTTGAACATCATTTGAAAAGTATTTGGCGTAAAGATCCGCATTCACGGCATCGGTAAATTCTTGGTTGTTGTCGATCAAAATCGCGATCATGCGCGACAGATCCGGCTGGCGCGCGGAAACATGCGTGTACCAGACCAAAAAGTTATGGGGCGTGGCTGGTACGCCGCGCTCCACCATTTGCTCCAGTGATCGTTTCGCATAATTCAACGCTTGTTCAAATGAATCGTGCACGTCCGTCCCAATATTCTTACGCAGCGCCCTGTATTACTTTTGGGCGATGATACCCCGAACCGCACATAGACCAAATATAAAATGTAAAATAAGCTCCAAAGTGGCGTCTTTTTCATCAAAACCACGTCCTCAGCACTGGCATGACGCCTTCAGAGCGTGTAAAAGCAAAGCGCACACGCTGAAAATGCGAATCCCCCTCGGTTTGAAGACCATCCGGAACCACCATGACAATATCTATTGAATCCACGTTAAGGGCCGGGCCAGAAACCGATCAGCCGTTTGAAGTCGCCGTCGTTGTGCCCGTACACAACGAAAGCGAAAACATCCGCCCCCTGATTGAAGAAATTTCTGCGGCCATGAACGACGTGGCCAATTACGAGATCGTTTACGTCAATGACGGTTCCACCGACGACACCGCCGCCAAGCTCGATGAGATGGCAAACGAGCACCCGCGCCTGAGCGTTTACAAACACGAGAGCGCCTGCGGTCAGAGTGCCGCAATCGCCACCGGCATCCGCAATGCGCATGCGACTTACATCGCAACGCTTGACGGCGACGGCCAGAACGATCCCGCCGACATTCCCGCCCTGTTCGCCCGGCTTAAAGAATCCTCCCAACCCGATCACCTGCTGGTCGCTGGCTGGCGCGCCAAACGCAAGGACACCGAGTGGAAACGCTTTCAGTCCAAACTCGCCAATGCCGTGCGACAAAAGCTTTTGGGTGACAACACGCCGGACACCGGCTGCGGGCTCAAAGTTTTCAGCCGCGAGGCGTTTCTCGACATGCCGCGCTTCGACCACATGCATCGCTATCTGCCCGCCCTGATGATCCGGCGCGGTGGCGAGGTCGTGTCGGTCAAGGTTAACCATCGCCACCGCGAACGCGGCATTTCCAAGTACGGCATGTGGGACCGTCTGTCGGTCGCCGTTCGCGATTTGATGGGGGTCATGTGGCTTACCGCTCGCGGTTCCAAGCCGCGGGTCAGCACGGTTCGCGAAGCAAAGCCGGATGACGTATGAGCAAGGGCATGAACGCAGGGCTGATTTTCCGGGGCGTTGCCGTCATGGCGACCCTGGTGGGTGCCTTGTACCTGTGGGACACCGCAGACCTTGGCAGCGTGCTGAGCAACGACTGGATCGACACCCACATCAAGGGCCAGGGCCTGAACGGTGAATTGCTGTTTTTGGGCCTTGCCGCCGTCGCCACGGGCATTGGCCTGCCCCGTCAAGTCGTCAGCGGCTTGGCCGGATATGCTTTTGGATTGATGCTGGGCACTGCGGTGGCGCTTGTGGGCACCGTGCTTGGCTGCATCGGGTCCTTTTATTACGCGCGGTTGCTGGCGCGTGCACCGCTACAAAAGAAATTTTCGGGCCGGGTGCGGCGCCTTGACGACTTTTTGCACGACCACACCTTCTCTATGTCGCTATTGATCCGCATGCTGCCGCTTGGCAGCAACGTCGCGACCAATTTGGCTGCGGGCGTGTCCAGCGTGCGCGCGGTGCCCTTTTTCAACGGCTCCGCCCTGGGCTACCTGCCTCAAACATTGATCTTTGCCTTGCTCGGCAGCGGCGTCGCCGTCGATCCGGCGTTGCGTATCAGCTTGAGCGTCATTTTGTTCGTGGCATCAGGGGTATTGGGTGTTTATCTTTATCGCCGCTTTCGCCATGGCAAATCACTGGACAAGACCATCGACATAGAATTGGGCGCGGCCGAGATTGAGCCAGAAGCCAACCAAGAGGGAAACCTTGCACCGTGAACGCCTCCTCGACCAAAACCGACATGCTGCTTCTGGCCTTAATTTGGTGCGCACTGGTCGCCGTCGCGATCGCCCTGCGCCCGCTGTTGCCCATCGATGAAACCCGATACATCACGGTCGCATGGGAAATGTGGCAAAACGGCGATTTCTGGGTGCCGACGCTGAACGGTGAACTCTACAGCCATAAACCACCGCTTTATTTCTGGTTTATGCATTTGGGCTGGGCAGTGTTTGGCGTTTCCGAAATTTGGGCACGTATGGTCGCGCCGCTATTTGGGCTGGGCACCCTTTTGATGACGGCTCGATTGGCCCACCACCTGTGGCCAGACGTTTCCGCCGAAATTCGCGCCACACGCGCCATCACCGCGCCGTTGATCATGCTGACCGGTCTGTACTGGACGGTTTTTTCCACCATGACCATGTTCGACATGATCGTGACCTTTGCCGCAGTCGTGGCCATTCTGGGCTACGTTAAGGCCTGGAAAGGCTTTGCCACCGGTGAAGGCTTTTGGTTGGGAATGCTGATCGCGGGACTGGGTATCGGGCTTGGCGGGCTCGCCAAGGGGCCGGCGATTTTGATCCACACCCTGCCCGTCGCGCTGTTCGCACCGCTGTGGGGGCCAGCCACCGCGCATGGTCGCGGGCCTGCGGCGTTGCGCAAATGGTATGGCGGGGTTCTGGTTTCCATATTGGTCGGCATCGGTGTGACGCTAACGTGGGCCGTGCCCGCCGCCATCATGGGCGGCGAAGAGTACCGCAACGCCATCTTCATCAAACAAAGCGCTGACCGCATGGTCAAATCCTTCGCTCACCGTCGCCCGGTTTACTGGTTTGCCTGGATCGTTCCCTTGATGCTGCTGCCCTGGAGCGTATGGCCGCGGCTCTGGCGCGGCATCGGTGCTCGCACAGCCTGGAAAGAAAATCGCGGCCTGCGCGCCGGGTGGCAGGACGGTGGTGTGCGCCTGTTGCTGATTTGGGCGGGCGCATCGTTCGTAATTTTTTCCGCCATCAGCGGCAAGCAGCCCCACTACCTGCTGCCAGTTTTCCCTGCTCTGGCCTTATTCGCCGCCTATCTTCTGCCTCAAAACACGACCCCATGCCGTGGCCACCGTGTTCCGGCACTGGCGCTGGGCATCATCGCGCTGATTTTGTTAGTGGGCCTGCTGGGCCAAGACGCCATTGCCCCCCTGCTCAAAAAGCCCCTGCCGGAATGGGTGCATGCTGCCCAACCGCTGTGGCTGATCCCCGTGGTCGTGTTGGCGTTCGCCGCCGCCTGGACCAAATCCAACGGTCCGCGCGCAGAAGTACGATTGATTGCCACACTCGCTGCCGGTGTCATCGTCATGGTGCACTTGGCCGCCGCCCCAGCCTTTTCCCTAGCTTACGATTTGGAACCAGCTGCGCTCAAGGTCAAAGCCTTTCAGGACGAAAAACGCCCCGTCGCCTACATCGGCAAATACCACGGTGAATTTCAATTTCTGGGGCGTTTGACCCAACCGCTCACCGTCTTCCAAACCATGGCACAAGGCCGCGACTGGGCTCAGACCAACCCCACCGGGGTGTTGATTTCCACCCTGCGCAAAGCAGACATCCCGTCTGCATCGGCCCCGTTTTCATTGCAACCTTATCGCGGTCAGTTTCTCGTAATGTGGGACGCCACCGGATTTTGAGCGCCACAGTGCCCCCAACGCCCTAGTAAATCGGTCTATAACGGCCAAACAGCGGCTATTTCATAAATATTTCTTCTTGCACCGGTTGACAGCGGGCATCAGGCCCCGTAAATCCCTAGCACTCGATTGGGGAGAGTGCCAACACCTGTCGGCAGGCTTCCCAACCATTCAGTTTTTCAATAATTTCTGGAGGATTCAGAAATGAAGTTCAGGCCACTCCACGATCGCGTGCTGGTTCGCCGCGTCGACACCGAAGCTAAAACCGCCGGTGGCATCATCATCCCCGAAACCGCTCAGGAAAAGCCTTCTGAGGGCGTTATCGTTGCTGCCGGTACCGGCACCCGCGGCGATGACGGCTCCGTCACACCGCTGGAACTCAAAGCCGGCGACAAAGTGCTGTTCGGCAAATGGGGCGGCACCGAAGTGAAAATCAACGGCGAAGATCTGCTCATCATGAAAGAGAGCGATATCCTCGGCGTGATCGAAGGTGCTGCAAAAGGCAAAAAGAAATAAGCCCGAAAGGCTCTTTCTTCCCTTCCTAAACATTGCTTTAAGCCAATCCAGACGTAAGGAAATATACCATGGCTGCTAAAGACGTAAAATTCGGCACCGATGCGCGCCAGCGCATGCTCGCCGGCGTCGACACGCTTGCGAACGCCGTTAAAGTGACCCTCGGCCCTAAAGGTCGTAACGTGGTCCTCGACAAATCGTTCGGCGCTCCGCGCATCACCAAGGATGGTGTCTCTGTCGCTAAAGAAATCGAACTGTCCGATAAGTTCGAAAACATGGGCGCGCAGATGGTCAAAGAAGTCGCTTCGCGCACCAACGACGAAGCTGGCGACGGCACCACCACTGCAACCGTTCTGGCTCAGTCCATCGTGCGTGAAGGCTGCAAAGCCGTCGCTGCGGGCATGAACCCGATGGATCTCAAACGCGGCATCGATGTTGCCGTGGATGCGGTCATCAAAGACGTGCAGAAACGCTCCAAGAAGGTCAAGACCTCTGCTGAAGTTGCACAGGTCGGCACCATTTCCGCCAACGGCGAAGCCGAAATCGGCGCCATGATCGCTCAGGCGATGGAACGCGTCGGCAACGAAGGCGTCATCACGGTTGAAGAAGCCAAAGGCCTCACCACCGAACTCGACGTCGTTGAAGGCATGCAGTTCGACCGCGGTTACACCTCGCCGTATTTTGTCACCAACGCCGACAAAATGACCTGCGAAATGGAAAACCCGTACATCCTGATCCACGAAAGCAAGCTGACCAGCCTGCAGGCGATGCTGCCGGTGCTCGAAGCCGTTGTTCAGTCCAGCCGTCCGCTGCTGATCATCGCCGAAGACATCGAAGGCGAAGCATTGGCAACGTTGGTTGTCAACAAGCTGCGCGGCGGCCTCAAGGTTGCTGCGGTCAAAGCCCCTGGCTTTGGCGAACGTCGCAAGGCCATGATGGAAGATATCGCCATCCTGACCAACGGCACCGTGGTTTCCGAAGATCTCGGCATCAAACTCGAGAACGTCACCCTCGACATGCTCGGTACCTGTAAGCGCGTTTCCATCACGAAGGAAGAAACCACCATCGTTGACGGTGCTGGTCCCGCAAAGAGCATCAAAGCACGTTGCAACCAGATCCGCGCTCAGGTCGAAGAAACCTCTTCCGACTACGACAAGGAAAAGCTGCAAGAACGTCTGGCCAAATTGGCTGGCGGCGTTGCCGTGATCCACGTTGGCGGCGGTTCCGAAATCGAAGTCAAAGAACGCAAAGATCGCGTCGACGACGCGCTGCACGCGACTCGTGCAGCCGTTGAAGAAGGCATCGTCCTGGGCGGCGGCACGGCTCTGCTGTACGCAACCCGCGCATTGGCGAAGCTCGAAGGCGACAACTCCGATCAGAACGTCGGTATCGACATTGTGCGTCGCGCTATCCTGACCCCAGCTCGTCAGATTGCCGAAAACGCCGGTGCCGATGGCGCCGTGATCACTGGCAAGTTGCTGGAATCCAAAGACACGGCTTGGGGCTACAACGCCCAAACCGGCGTGTTCGAAGATCTGGTCAAAGCTGGCATCATCGATCCAACCAAGGTCGTGCGCACCGCACTTCAGGACGCTTCGTCCGTGGCCGGTCTGCTGATCACCACCGAAGCCATGATCGCCGACAAGCCGGAGCCTGCTAGCGCTGGCGCTGCTGCAGGCGGCATGCCGGGTGGCGACATGGGCGGCATGGGTGGCATGGGCGGTATGGGCGGCATGGGCTTCTAAGGAAGTTCGCCTCCACCACCCGAGCCCAAAGCTCGAACGAAAGCCCCGCATCTTCGGATGCGGGGCTTTTTTTCTTGATCGCACATCGATGTCACTCGTCGAATTGTTTGCAAATCCAGTGGGAAAATTCGATTGCGAATTTGGCTTTGTCTTCGTCTTCTGAGGCCTGCCAATGGCCCAGTTCATCGACGATCACGTCGAGGAGTTCGCTGAATTCCTGCGCCTTCTTGCGTTCCATCAGCCACTTGTTGTGCATTTTGTCGAGGTCGTCTTGAAGTTCCAGCACTTTTTTGCGGGGTGGGGCAACGGCTTGGCGACGGCGTGCGGTTTGACGGATCAGACGCAGACGTTCGGAAACCTTAGGGTCATCCATGTTGAGCTTGGGTGAGATGCGCTTGACGTCGTCGAGCTCGACCGCACCCTCGAACCCTTCGATCCCTGCGCGGCACAGGCGATCGCACAGTTCGTGGCGATCAATCCCCAACAATCGCGAAGCCTTGGCAATGCTGATCCGTTCACCCATGAGCGATGCTCCTCTGATTAACAGACCCCTGAAACGTGGGGAGGAGGATGGTCGGCGTCAAGATTTCTCTGAGAGAAAGGCCGCCGTTTGTGCAATTGCTTCTTTCAGACCCACCCGCACGATCTCAACATCCTTGGGAAACGCTGTGGCGATGCGACTGGGTAACGCGCCGTCCAACATCACGAACACACCCAGGTCATCCTTTTTGCGCACCAGCCGCCCGTAGGCCTGCTTGAGCTTAAGACGCGTGAGCATTTCATCGTAAGCCCGCCCGCCAAACCGGTCTCGTCGGGCCCGGGTGAGAATGTCGGGGCGCGGCCACGGCACCCGGTCAAAGACAATCAGGCGCAGGGAATCCCCCGGCACATCGACCCCATCACGCACCGCATCCGTGCCAAACAGGCACGAATTGGTTTCGGCCTTAAAAATATCCACTAATGTACCGACGTCCAGCGGATCGACATGCTGGGCATACAGCGCCAATCCCTGTTGATCCAGTTCCGATGCAATGCGTTCATACACCGTGCGCAGGCGGTGAATGGCGGTGAACAGGCCAAGCGCCCCACCGCCCGCCGCCAAAAACAATTCCCGATACGCCGCCGAGACCTGATTGACCGAATTTTTGTTGAGATCCGTGACCACGAAAATGCGCGTCTGTTTGGCGTAATCAAACGGTGATTTCTGGGCGACATAAATGGTAGGACTATCCAGATGTGCGGCCCCGGTGCGTGCATCTGCCGCCGCCCAGTCGCCGTCATCGCGCAATGTGGCTGAGGTCACCAACACCCCTTGTGCCGATTGCGCCATACTGGCGGCAAAAGGCTTGGTCGGGTCGATCCAGTTGCGGTTGAGACCAATATCGAGATCGCGGCCCTGCATCCGCTCAACGCTCATCCAATCGACAAAATCGCTGCTCGCCTCAGGCGTAAGGGCCTGATCTGTGGGCGGCACGTCGCGCAGCGCCTTGAGCATCGACCGCCAGGCTTGAACCGGCAACAGGGCGCGTCGCTCCAAACTGCCCGCAAGCCCTTCGATCCGCGTGCGTTCCGACGTTTCCAGTTCGACCGCCTCGTCATCGAGCTTGCCCAACAATCTTTTGACCAGCCCTTTAAGCGGCAATTCCAGCGCCAGCAAGCCGCCATCCAAATTTTGTGCGGCCTCGAGCAAGCCATCGATGGGCGGGATAGCGGTGCATTCCAATGAATAGCCACCGTCCGCGCCCTTGTCACGGGCGTAAACTTGTTGACGAACCAAGGCCAAAAACGTTTCGGCAGGTCCGCCCGTTTTGCCCGCCATGTCGCCGCCCACCGCACCGTCGGTCAAACGCGTGCGCCAGTTGGGACCGGGCAACTGGGTCGCCGCTTGGCGCACGTCGTGCACCAGATGATCGAGCTTTTCATCATCTGCGATCAGATCGTCCAACCGCGCCTTGAGCCCGCGTGAACGCGAACGCCGCCCCTCTTCCGCGCCCCGCAGCCAGCGGCGCAGGTCGGCGGTTTCCTGGCCCGACAAATGCGCGGCAAAGGCTGAATCAGCCGCATCGAAAACATGGTGGCCTTCGTCAAAGACAAAGCGGGTCGGCGCACCGTTTTCCGCCGAAGCGCCACCGCCGGCGTTGAGCGCGCTTTGGATCATCACCAGTGCATGGTTGGCAATCACCAGCTTGGCGCGCTTGGCGCGGCGCTTGGAATGTTCGATGAAACAACGATTGAAATGCTCACATAAGGTATAGGTGCATTCGCCCTTGGTGTCGGTTAGCTCCTGGGTCACGCCACGCCCCAGCAGGCTGCCGATCCACGCAGGGAAGTCGCCACCGATCATATCGCCGTCTCGGGTTGCTCCTGCCCACCGCGCCACCAGACCCAGTGCAATCGCGCCTTCGGGGCGCATTTGCAGACGCCCCAGTGCTTCTTGGAAATTCAAAATGCAGAAATAGTTTTCACGGCCCTTGCGCACCACCACGTAACGTTTTTTTTGTTCGGGGTCGGGGTACAGGCGATCCATTTCCCCGTCCAACTGGCGTTGCAGGTTGCGGGTATAGGTCGATAACCACACCGCACCGCCGTTTTTGTCCGCCCACACACTGGCGGGGGCGACGTAGCCGAGGGTCTTGCCGACTCCGGTGCCAGCCTCCGCCAGCACAAAGCGCGGCTGGCCCGGCACGTCGCAGGGATCGAACGCGGCGGTGACGCCCGCGGTGAACATTTGCTGTTCCGGGCGGCTTTCCGTGCGCCCCCCAGCCAGCAGAGCATCAAGGCGCTGGCGGGCTTCTAGGGGCGAGACCGACGCATCGCCGGGCGGGGCATCGCCTCCGCGCTCTTCCCACTTAGGCAGGCCTTCCCAGACCCTAAATGCACGCACGGCCAATTGGGAATGGGGGCTGTCGCCCTCGCCCAGTGCCGCCAAAACGGGGCGTGCCCACGGCCAACCGCCAGCATTCATCGCGTGCGCCAAGCGCGCCGCTGCGCGGGCGTCCTTGGCATCGGCACTCGGACGCGTCGCCAGACGCTGCAACAAGCTCCGCGCGGCGCTGATCAGAACCGCCGCTTCGTCTTCGTGGCCATGGGGGATCGGCAGGGCCAAAGCCTCTGCCACACCCCTTGGCGTCGGCAGGCAAAACCGTGCGGGTTCGACAAATGCGAACAACTCCAACAAATCAAAACTGCGAAAAGCATCCAGCCCCAAGCGCACCGCCAACTGACGAGCATGACACACCAGCGGCATGCCCTCAGATTTGATGCGCCGGGCGGCTTCATCAAAGCTGAACGTCACCACTTCGCCGGTGGGTTCGACCACATAGGCCGCGCGCACTCCGGCAACGACTGTAAATGTCGCGGGCATCAAAATTTCAGAAGTACTGGGCAGGTGATTCGGCATTGATCGAGTATACCTATCCCGGCCCAACGTCACACATGAAAGCGCCTTTTCCTGGTCCCATTTGAATGCTATGGCTGGTAGATGCTGAATGTGCGCAATCTTAAACGTCTGTCCATCGGACCCATCGACCTTAATGTCGCGGGCGGCGAAATTGTTGCCTTGACCGGGCCAAGCGGTGTCGGCAAGTCGTTGCTGCTGCGCGCTATCGCCGATCTCGACCCGAACGAAGGCGAACTGAGTCTGAACGGTGTAAACCGCGAGGACATGGGTGCACCCACTTGGCGACGTCAGGTCATGTACGTTCCCGCCCATACCGGCTGGTGGGCCGACACGGTCGAACCTCATTTTTCCGGCCTTGAGCGCGCTCAGGTCAAGACCACCTTAGGCCAGTTGGGATTGGAATCCACAGCACTCGGCTGGCAGGTTGCCAACCTATCGACCGGCGAACGTCAACGCCTTGCCTTGGCTCGTGCGCTGGCTCATACACCGAAAATCCTCATGCTGGACGAGCCTACATCCGGACTGGATGCCGACAACGCCACCCGCGCCGAGGCTCTGATCGTGCGCGCCGCCCACGATGGCGCGGGCGTGATGTTCGTCACCCACGACGCAGCCCAAGCCGAACGATTGGGCATGCGACGACTTATTTTTAAAGATGGACGCCTGCACGAGGTCGCACCATGACCGGCGTATACATCCAGCTTGGATACATGGATTTGGCCATCGCCTCCATCTTGCTGTTGTTGGCGGGTGGACTTTCGGTGGCGCTCAATCTTGGCCTGGAAAAGTCACTCGGCGTGGCTGCATTGCGCACCACCGTGCAACTGACCCTGATCGGTTTGGTGTTGAAGATGCTGTTTCAGTTGGTCTCGCCGTGGTGGACCGGGCTGGCGGCGCTGACCATGATTTTACTGGCGGGGCGCGAGGTCACGGCGCGCCAAGCCCTGAAATTGCGCGGCGGGTGGAGCTACTCCATTGCCACCACATCGCTGATCACCGCAGGGGGCATCGTGACGATATTGGCGCTGACCACGGCGGTACGTCCCGAACCCTGGTATGATCCACGCTTTGCCCTGCCACTGTTGGGTATGATGCTGGGAAACACACTCACGGGCATCTCGGTGGGGATGGAACGCCTTAGCGCCACACTTAAACGTGAAAGAGACGCCATCGAAGCCCGCTTGGTGTTGGGCCACACCCGACGCGACGCAGTACGCCCCTTTGTCCGTGAAGCCATGCGTGCGGGCCTGATGCCGGTCATTAACGCCATGTCTGCGGCTGGCTTGATATCGTTACCCGGCATGATGACGGGGCAAATCCTCGCCGGGGTCGATCCGACCGAAGCGGTCAAATACCAAATTCTCATTATGTTTTTGTTGGCGGGAACCACGTCGCTGGGCGCACTCATGGCCGTTTTGGCAACATCGTGGCGGTTGGGGGATGAGCGCGACCGCCTACGGCTCGACCGGCTTAAGGAAACCCCACGATGACTTTACCCCCATCCGCATCACGCTACACCGAACGTAAAAATAAGGATGCCCCACGCATGATCTCTTCGCGCAATTCCTGGGTAATGGCCGTACTCCTGGGCCTTGGCCTGCTTGGTGGCACGCACGCGTTCGCCCAAGCTGCACACGACACCAGCTTGTTGACGGAGGCAGAGCGCACCCACTACCGGTCACTGCTGGCCAAATCGACCGATTCCGCCGAACGCGCCAAGGTAAAATCGGAAATGAACCGATTGATCCAAACACGTCGCCTAGATCGACGTAAGACCCAATCACAACCTTCTACGGTGCCGCTCTCCACACCAAAAAAATGACCTATCGGCTAAGAAACGACAGCTAAAGCTTCAGTCAAGCGCATAATCGCGCTATTATCTTCAGCCTTGGTGTCTTCCTCGTTTGCGGGCTATACACTGGAATCTGGCCGGAAGGAGCTCTGCATGAAAATCGAACTTCTTGATACATTTATCACCGGCCACCCCGTCATTGATGCGGAGCACCGCAAAATCATTGACGCGATCAATGACGTGTCCGCAGCCATTGGTTCGGGTGCCTTTGAACGCTGCCCGCCTTTGCTGGATACGTTTCTGAGCATTTGCGAGTCACATTTTAAAACCGAAGAAAGCCTTCTAGAAGAACTCGGCTATCCCGGCCTGATCGACCATATGGTCTTTCACACTGAGCTGCTTCTCAAGGCAAAGGCCGTTAAGGTTCTATGCATGGACACCAACCAACCAGACCACATTCAACGCTGCTTTGAAGAAATGGCGACGCTTTTGGTCGAAGACGTGGTCAAGGGCGACCTGCAATTCGTCTCGTTTCTGGTCGAAAAGGGCGTGGTCGATCACACCGCACGCATTCGGGTCCCAACCTAACTGGCGAATTTCAACTCATTCTTTACAAACACGTTATTTGTTTGACGCTGGTGGGTCTGCGCTTTCGGGCTGCAAGCCTTCAGGCTGGAGGTCTTCGGGGAATTTTTCCTTGATGTAATCGCGGAAATAATTTTCCAACATTGGCATCGAATTCGCCAAGTTCCAGAAATCCTGTTTTTCCAAACGCAGAACGACCGAATCCTCCAACGCTTCGACCCGGCCTGTGTGCATGCGTTTGTCGGGGCGAAACAATACGCGTTCGCCGAAATGATCGCCTTTCGTCATCTTACGCGTGTAAGCTTCGCCGCCCTTTACCGATTCAATGGTGATGCTGAACGACCCATCGACGATGGTGTAAAAACCATTTGCGGTCATGCCCGGCTCGAACACTGTTTGGCCCTTGGTGAACCGCATGAATTTTGCCGAGCTGCTCTTCAGTTCGGAAATCTGCCCCAGATTGCGGGCTGCGAACAAATCCATCACCCAGTCAATAACCACCCGAACCTTGGTCACCGTACCCGGCAGCAAGCCCAAGTAAAATGCTCGCCACATGAGCCACGCCAATACACCCGACATACGAAAGCCCATGACATCTGCGACCGCGCGATAATTGCCGATCGATGCCATCGAGCCCTGCGGCACGTAGTGGAACGGTTTCAGCGCTGCGCCCTTTAAAGTCGCTGCGATATTTTGTGCCAACTGAAATCCTTCCCGCACGGCAAATTGTGCTGTCGGCGGGGCGAAGGTATCGACACCTTTTCTGTCTTTCATCGGAATCAACGCGACATCACCGACGGCCCACACGTCTTTCGGTCCTGCAACACGCATGAATTCATCGGTCTTTATTTTGCCGCGCTCTTTCTCCACCTCCAGGGCTTCGATCAGTGGCGAAGCGCCATTTCCGATGGTCGCCACAATGGTCGAAGTATCGAGCACGCGGCCGTCATTCATTTCAACATTGAAAAAGCTGGCCGCCTTGACGCCGGTGTTGAGCCAGATTTCGATCCCCTGCTTTTGCAGACGCTTTTCGGCGTACTTGCCAAGACTTTCAGGAAGTTCGCCTAAGATGCGTCCGGCGAACTCCACCAACACCATGCGTATTTCTTCCTTGGCGATGGAAGGGTAAAACTTGAGCGAGCGGTCAATCATGTCCTTGACCTCGCCAATGGTCTCGACGCCTGAAAAGCCAGCCCCGATCACCACAAAGGTCAGCAATCGCTTACGCACCTCTGTATCGTTAAGACCGTCGGCGTACTCCAGACAGTTAATCACATGGTTGCGCAAACGATGGGCGTGCGCCGTGGTTTTCACCGGAAACGAATGCTCAGCCAGGCCGGGGACCCTGTCCAGACGCACGACCTGACCCATGGCGATGACCAATTGGTCGTAATTCATATCCTTAATGCGGCGCTTAGAACCTTGTGTCACGGTGACAGTCTTATTGTCAAAATTAAGGTTCAACACTTCGGCCTGAACCACCTTCACGTTGCTGCCCCTCAATAACTGACGCAACTGGGTAACGGAATCGGATGCACTGAGCGCCCCGGCTGCCACTTCGGGCAACAACGGCTGAAAGGTGAAATAGTTGGTTTCACTGACCAACACCACGTCCGTACCCGGTGGCGCGCACTTGGCAAGATTTTTTGCTGTAAATACGCCGGAAAAACCGCCGCCGAGAATGAGTATACGTGTCATATCCATGCCCTCGATGAGGCTGATGCGCCGTATGGCGCACACCTCGCCTCAATTATAACCGTTCTAAAACACTATAGTCTCCTAGGCCTCCAGGCTACTAGGGCTGATTTACAATCCGTTAAGCGCTCCCCGCGCATGAGTTAGCCACTTTATAATCGCTCTATTATACACAAACAACTTGCATTATGCCTCGCCATATTAGAAGATTGTAATGTGAAGGCGCTGAATGAAACACTATTTCAGAAGTGTGTGTGCACGCGCATCAGTGTACCCCAAACAATTCGATGAAGCACTCGCCATACACCTGACGCACCCACAAGAGGATGTCTTCTATGAAAATAATTTCATTACCAGTCCTCGCAGCTTTTACGGTTATTGTTACCGCCCCGTTGTTTGTCCAGGCCGACGCCGTTGGTAAGGCTGTTTACGACACTCAAGCGGATCTGGGCATTATATTGCCGACGAAAACGCACACCAAAGATCCTCGACTGGTGGGCGGAAAAGCCTATTACGAGGCTGTGAGAAAAGGTGAGATTAGCGAAACCGGTCGTAAGATCGATGAACGCGTTCTGTCGGCTTTGTCGCACCGTAAATCCGCCGACAAGGGCCTCACGCTCGAAGCTGCGTCCCAAGAAGTGCTCGACAGTTTTGGCCTTGGCGACAGCGAGGTCGATGTGAATTTCGCAGCATTTGAGGTCGATGACTACACAGCCGACGAAATGGAACAATCGCCAATCCTGGAAACCCTCGCCATCAGACATGCTGAAGACGCAAAAGAGCCAATGACCAAGGCCCGTTACGACGTGCTTATAGATTTGGGGATTTTTCCAAAATCACACGCTGGAAATCATGAACACATCGGCAATACCATGAATTCTCAATACGAGGTCAACATGGAAAAGGGGCGCACGTCTGCGCCTGAGCAAGCCGTGAAGATCCGCACCACAACGCCGACAGTGCAAGAAATTAAATACGGAAACTGATTACCTCCCGCATGTTCGTCAACTTGGGCCGTCCTTAGTTAGGGACGGCTTTTTTTTGACATAAATATCAGCAGGATTTTGTGGCATGCGCGCTGGACGCCAGCTTGTCCATCAGCGCCAACAACACGCCCGAAATTACGAATGTCACATGGATGATCAACATCCACTGCAAATCCCGATCAGAGGTGTTTTGCACGTCCATGAATGTGCGCAGCAATTGAATACCGGAAATCGCAACGATGGATGCAATCAGCTTCAATTTCAAACCGCTAAAATCCACCTTGCCCATCCAGTCGGGACGGTCTTCATGATCGCCGGTGTCAATTTTCGACACGAAGTTCTCATACCCCGCGAAAATCACCATCAACAGCAAGTTGCCCGCCAACGACAAGTCGATCAGCGTCAATATAGCCAAGATGACTGCCGACTCGCTCATGGAGAATACACCCGGTGCAACGTGGATAAGTTCCTGCAAAAACTTCACCAACAACATACCCAGCGACACCACCAGCCCCAAATAGAACGGTGCCATAATCCAGCGACTTGCGAAAATCAGGCGTTCAAGTGTGTGTTCGATCATGCGTAATGTCCTCATGCGCGGGTCTTGGGGCGTCGTTCAAAGCAAATTTGGGTCGGGAACCGGGCCGTCATATGCCATGCTCAAAATGGCGTCAATAAGGCGGGCGGAATCGCTGCACCCACCCAATTCCATCAGCATGTGAGCCTTGGCTTTCATCTCGGCTTTAGATAGCGGAGCCTCGGGATCACCCTTGCAGTGACTGCGCTCGGCTTGCAGGCGCGTGCCGTCATCCAATGTCACCGCAAGCGCGCTGCCCCAATCGTATGGATAAGCGCTGGTGTAGCGTTCCGTCACCTGCGGCATAATTTGTGCACGTACATCAGCCAAGCGCGCCCGGGCATCAGCCTCGAATGATGCAAAATCGACACGGCCATCCACCAGCGCAGCCGCGATGCAGTGGTGTAGGGAAAACTTCGCTTCATACACACTGTCGGGGTGGGCACGATCACACACATCCACCGCCACCGCGTAGGTTTTCAGATCGACAGCGGCAATACGACTAGGTTCGGGTATCTGGTGAGAAAGCTCCAACGCCGCATCGATGGCCGGATGCGTGTGGCGGCATGACGGCCACGGTTTGATCGACGTTTCATGCACCTGCCAGCGATGATCCGGATCGCGCAACACAGCCTCCGCGTCCGCATCGGGGCATGCACCGGCAAACAGGCCCTGCGGCCCTTCCAAAATTTGCGATGGGCCACTAAAGCCCAACTTGGCAAGCTCAGCCGCGACCACCCCGGCCTCGGCCCCGCGCCCAGCGTGCAGATGCTTGCTCATCGCGCCGGTGGCGAGAAACTGCCATAACCCCGCTGACTGGGTGCCCGCGTTGCCCAGCGCATCGACGGCTTCATCATCGTTCAGACCCAACAATTCCGCCCCAGCCATGGCCGACCCGAACGGGCCACAGGTCGCGGTGGAATGCCAAATTTTATAGTGTTCCCGCCCCACTGCCATCCCGATCCGACAAGTGGCTTCAAAGCCGTGCAGCACCGCCGTCAGCAAGTCCCGCCCTGTAGCACCCTTTTGTTGCGCCAGAACGTAGGCCGCGGGCACGACAACACATCCCGGATGCACCACCGAAGCGCGATGCAGGTCATCTATCTCCAAAATGTGCGTCAGTCCGCCCATCAACAGCGCCCGACGTCCGGCGTCACCGGAATGGCCTTGCCCCCAGGCCAAAAGCTTTTGCCCCGGCCCGGTGCTGCGCCCACCAATGGCGCTGGCCACAGCGTCCAACGTAAACAACGCCGCCGCGTCCAGATCGTCTTGCGTCACCGCCTTGGCCCGGATCAACCGGACCAAACCCTGGGTCAGGCTCATTTTGGTCTCCTAAAAAGTCAGGATACCAACCTGCCAAACTCACGCGCCGCGGGAAAGAAAAACCTTCGTTAACGAAATATTCGTTGCCCACAAGCCATGTTGGCACAATATACTAAATCAATGTTCTTATTTTGTTCTGGACACAGACATGGCGCAAAACTCTGACATAGAATGGACCGATGCGACGTGGAACCCGGTAACGGGCTGCACCAAAATCAGTGCGGGGTGCGACAACTGCTATGCCGAACGCTTCGCCGAACGTTTTCGTGGTGTCAAAGACCATCCGTTTGAGCCCGGCTTCGACCTAACCTTGCGTCCTGCGCGCCTCAAACAACCGTTAGCGTGGAAAAAGCCGCGCATGATTTTTGTCAATTCCATGAGCGACCTGTTCCACAAAGAAATACCATATAGCTACGTGGACCAAGTTTTCGACACCATGGAAGCCGCAAACCAACACACTTTTCAAGTGCTGACCAAACGGTCATCGCGCCTCAAGTCTTATGTCAACAAGCGTTATAAAAACTCCAAGGCACCCGCGAACATTTGGTTGGGCGTCTCAGTCGAAGATGGCAGCAAAAAATCTCGCATTCGCCATTTATCCGGCACCAATGCAACGGTGCGATTCTTGTCGCTCGAGCCATTGATCGGTCCGATTGGCGAGATGGACCTGTCCGCCATGCACTGGGTCATCGTCGGTGGAGAAAGCGGCCCCCGCCATCGCCCCATCGAACAAGCTTGGGTCACTGATATCCGCGACCAATGCAAAAAAGCAAATGTCGCCTTCTTCTTCAAACAGTGGGGCGGGCTACGACCTAAAACCAATGGACGAGAACTTGAAGGGCGAAATTGGGATCAATATCCGATAGAATATTCAGCGAATCCACACGAAAAGGTTTTGGTCGCTGCTGAATAATATGAAAATTGATCCAAGCTTATATCCAGACAATTTACAGACTTTCATCAAGCACTACGTGCTGATGCATTACTTAGAAATTGTTGCCTTCAAAACATTGCAAAAACGATACAGTACCTTTGTCTACATTGATGGCTTTTCAGGGCCGTGGAAATCCAAAGATGAAAACTACAAAGACACATCCTTTGGCCTTGCTATCCAAAAACTAGAGGCCGTCCGAAAAACGCTATACTTCAAACACCATCGGAAAACTGCAATTAAGTATGTCTTTGTTGAAAAAACAAAAAAAGCATTCACTGATTTAGAAGCTGCATGCGCTGATATCGGGGGAATAAACACCCTGCTAATTCATGGGCGGTTTGAGGATTCAGTCAATCAAATCATGAAATTTGTTGGCACATCGAAAGATACATTCATTTTTACTTTTTGACGTGAGACCCAAGTTCCCTCCAGTTATGGGTAGAGCCCGGTTTCAAAACATTGCCCGTTATGGGCGCTTTGATCAAGCCGATATGAGGCATGCCCCATATCGGCTTGATTTGCGAATTCGACCG